>Ga0080006_1147233_pt1 | contig 244624 bp, 243 predicted proteins | sample RS3BMetagenome_FD_69209 | JGI IMG/M metagenome (GOLD analysis project Ga0080006, IMG submission 69209) | Ferric oxide microbial mat and aquatic microbial communities from Rainbow Spring, Yellowstone National Park, USA - RS3B (SPADES... ...
TCGCGGGGTCGCCGGTGAGCACGATCTGATTCGAGTTCTGCGGCACCGCGAGGTGCAGATCGGGCGCCAGCGTTCCCAGCGCCTGCTGCACCGCCGAGGCGATATCGCTCGCCGAGGTTGAGGGAGCATCATTGATCCCCGGCATCGCCGCAACTAACGTTACCACCGCAACGTTGCCGCCACCGTACGCCGGCGTTGCACCCGGCATGCCGGTGCCGCTGCTTCCCTGCCCGTCAAGTTGTGCGATCCCCGCAGCGATCCGCTGTTGATCCCGTGCGGTCGCCGTTACCGAGAGCGCGTTGAGTGCGCCGTCGACGACGACATGCGCGTGCGGAAATGCCTGGCGTACCAACGCACCCACCGAGGCAGCAGCGACGGCATGGAGCCGATAGATTTGCGTGTAGCGCGTCATTCCCGCAGGGCGGTCGAGCTGATGCGCGAGCGTCTGCGCGGCGGCGAGATCTTCAGGAGCACCACGGAGCAAAATCGAGCTGCCCGAGATCATCGCACGAACGCGCGGATAAGCGCGCTCGACCGCACGCGCAACACTTTGCGGATTCACCGCCAGCACGCGCACCGCTGCAGCAGCGACCGGTGCAGGCGCGGGCGTCGCCGCAACGCTATCGAGCCCGTGGAGCACCGCTTCGAGTTCCGTGAGCGCATGCGGATCGGCGCGCACTAATAACTTCGATCCCCCGGCAACTGCGATCGACGCATGCGGAAAGACCCGCCGCAATTGCGCGGCGACCGTTGCAGCACGGCCGTGGTCGAGCGGCAGCACCTCGGTGCGCGCCGCACGCGGATCGCGGACGTCGATCCCCGCAATAATCGCGCGCATTGCATCAAGATCGCTCGGGCGCGCGATCACCACCACCGCATTGGCAGCGCTATCCACGCGCACGCGCGCACGCGGATACAATCCGTGTAACACTGCGGCTGCGCGCGAGGCGGAGATTGCGTGCAACGCAAAGACCACCGCCTGCGATTGCACGCGTGGTTCCGCAGCGCGCGACGGCGGCTCCGCGACCAATGCCAACAACAGCGCGGCGCAGCTAAGTGCGGCGCCGATGCGAGAAACCCACGAGCCGACGCGCAAAAAGCGCCGACGAGAACATCGCTGCATTGGCGGCGCGCACCTTGGCGCCCCCATCGACGAACACCTTTACGTTCCCTGAACATTAAGGCCCGACAAAACTCGCACCGGCGCTCCTAGACCGGGGCGCCCCCATGTGGTATGCTACCCTGCGTTCCCGCACACGCGCTTTTTCCGTTTCAACCTAAGGAGTTTTCGTAGTGCCCAACATCAAGGCGGCCGAGAAGTGGACCCGACAGTCGGCTACGCGCACAACGCGCAACAAAGATACCAAGACCCGCCTGAAGAGCGCCTACAAGAAGGCCGTGGCGACGAAGGACGAGGCGCTCACCAGAGAGGTCGAGGGTGAATTCGATCGCGCGGCCAAGCGCGGCATCATCCACCCCAACAAAGCGGCTCGCAAGAAATCGCGGCTCGCGAAGGCCGTGAAAGCTGCCGCCGTCGTGCCGGCCAAGGCAATGAAGGCAAAAGCGAAACCCGCGAAGAGTACGGCCGCCAAGCGCGCCGCCGCAAAGAGCAAAGCCGCGAACGCCTAACGGGCGCGACGCAACTCCACCGTGTCGCGAGGAATCGATCTCACTCCGCCGGAGGATCGTCGCGACGCGATCCCCGACGACCCTCGGGCGATCTTCCTCACGACGATGGCGCGCGAACTCCACCGCGCCGGGGTCGCAACCGATATCCTCGAAAGCACCGTTGGCGGCATCGCCCAAGCGATCGGCCTCCCGGTGCAAATTTTTGCCCTTCCCACCTACATCACGCTGGCGATCGGTTCGAACCTCCACCAGCACGTGGTGATGCTGCGCGTTGCGCCGGGCACCGTCGATCTGCGCAAAATCGCGATCCTCAACCTGATCTTCGACGATCTCGTTGCCGGCAAGATCGATTTTCGCGCAGCGAGCGTGCTGCTCTCCGAGATCGATAAGCGGTGGCCGCGCCATCGCGCGCGCTACGACGTTCCCGCACTGGCGATGGTCGCGCTCGGCGTCGCGGTGCTGCTCGGCGGCGGCGTGCGCGAGATGATCGTTGCCACGGTCATCGGTGCGTGCGTCGGCGCGATCTCCGCACTCGGGCGACGCGTCGCGCTTATCGGCCGCCTCTTTGAAGTGATTGCGGCGTTCGTCAGCACGCTCATCGTCGCGCTCGGCACCCATGTGCTCGGCCCCACCAACGTCCTCATCGCCATCGTCGCAGGCGTCGTCGTGTTGCTGCCGGGATACTCGCTAACGCTCGCGCTCTACGAACTCGCGAATGCGAACCTCGTCGCCGGCACCGCGCGCTTAGGGAAAGTGCTCTCGACGCTGCTCGCACTCGCGTGCGGCGCGCTGCTCGGTTTCGCGGTGGTCGGCCCCTCGCTGCTCAACACCGGCAACGTCGCCACCGAACCCGTTCCCGGCTACACCTGGTTCATCGCCGCCGCACTGATGTCGATCGGGCTCGCGATCGATCTCGATGCGCGCATTAAAGATTTCGCGTGGGTCTTCGCCGCCTGCGCCGTCGCATTGCTCGTCTCGCACGTGCTCGCACTCTCGCCGTTCCATCCGATCGCGCCGTTCATCGCGGCCTTCGTCTGCGGCATCGTCGCCAGCCTCGCCGCGCGTTTGCTGCGCGTTCCGCAGCCGATCATGCTCGTGCCCGCGTTGCTGGTCTTGGTGCCGGGAAGCATCAGCTACGAGAGCGTGCTCTTCGCCTTTCGCAGCCAAGTCAATATCGCCGTCACCTCGGCCGCGAACGCCGCGATCGCCGCCATCCTGCTCGTCGCCGGATTGCTGCTCTCGCAGCTACTGATTCCCTCCTCGCCGCTGCTCGCCAGCGAGAACCTCGGCCGGTTACGCTAGCACGCTATGCGTCGACGACGGTGACGAGTTGCGTCGAGCGATCTTCGCGCGCGATCGGGAGAATAAGGTCGCGAACGGCGTTCCGTAAGAGCGGCCCGGAATCGGCGAGCAGAGCAATGCGAAAGCGCCAGCGATCGTTTAAGCGCGCGATCGGGTAGGGTGCCGGCCCGCGCACGTCGATGCTGGTGCGTTCGCGCAGCACCGTCGCATAATGCGCGGCGAGCGCGTGCGTGCGGTCCTTATCGGGCCCGACGACCCCCAAATAGAGCATGCGTCGCGCTGGCGGAAAGCCGAGCTCCTCGCGTTCGCGCAGCCCTTCGTCGATGAAGCGTTGCGCATCGCCTTCGGCGAGCGCAACGATGGCGGGATGCTCGGGCGAATAGGTTTGCACGATCGCTTCGCCGGCCTGCGCGCGTCCGCTGCGTCCGCAGACCTGCACGAGCATCTGATAGGTGCGCTCGGCGGCGCGAAAATCGGGCGCGTGCAAGCCGAGGTCGGCGGCGACGACGCCGACGAGCGTTACGCGCTCGAAATCGTGCCCCTTCGCGATCATCTGCGTACCGACGAGCACGTCGCCCTCGGCGATAAACCGATCGATGATGCGCGCGTGTTCGCCGATCCGCGTGGTGGTGTCGCTATCCATCCGCAAGACGCGCGCCTGCGGAAAGAGCCGCGCGACCTCTTCGACGACGCGTTGCGTTCCGACGCCGAATTCCGCTAACGCATCGGCCCCGCAATGCGGGCAACGCTCGGGGATCGCGGCGCGAAAATCGCAGTAATGGCAACGCAGCAGCCCCTCGTGGCGATGGACGGTGAGGGTGACACTGCAGTGCGGGCACTCCGGTGCCTTTCCGCAACTGCGGCAGAGCCAGGCCCGTGCGCTGCCGCGCCGATTCACGAAGAGCAGGCTCTTCTCGCCGCGCTCCAAACGTCGTGCGAGTGCTTCGACCAACGGCGCGCTAAACAACCGCCGCTCCCCGCTCCGAAATGCCGCCGCGAGATCGACGATCTGCACCTTCGGCAATGGCTGCTCGGTCGCACGCGTCGTCAGGCGGATCTCTTCGAGTTGCCCCGCGCGTACCGCGGCAAGACTTTCGAACGAGGGCGTCGCGCTCCCTAGAATCAGCAAGCCGTCGCTCAGGCGCATGCGTTCGCGTGCGACGGTGAGCGCGGAGTAGCGCGGCGAGGAATCCTGGCGGTACGATGAATCGTGCGACTCGTCGACGATAACGACGCGCACGTCGGGAAGCGGCGCGAAGACCGCGCTGCGCGCCCCGACGACGACGTCGATATCGCCGCGTGCACAGGCTTGCCAGGCATCGTAGCGTTCGCGTTCGGAGAGTGCAGAGTGCAGCACCGCCAGCCGCGTGCCGAAGCGTTCTTCGAAGCGGCGCGCCGTCTGCGGCGTCAGCGCAATCTCGGGCACCAACACGATCGCGCGCCCGCCTGCGGCGAGAACGCGTTGCACGATATCGAGATAGAGAAAGGTTTTGCCGCTCCCGGTAACGCCGTGCAAAAGTACCGCCGCGAACTTTCCCGCCTGCTGCAATTCCCCCAGCCGATCCATCGCGCGGCGCTGTTCGGGGGTTGGGGGAAATGCCGCCGCGGCGATGGGTGCGGGCGCCTCCCGCGGTGCCGGTGCGCGCTCTTCTTCGGCAATCGCCCCGGCGGCGATCGCGCGGGCGATCGTGGCGCGCGAATAGCCCGCGAGCAACGCATCGGCGAGCGGCATCCCAGGCTGCGCGCGCACCAGCGCAGCCAACGCTGCGGCTTTCTTTCCGCGCACCTTACTTTCGCCGGGGACGAGCGCGCGCAGGCGGTAGGGCGCGTACGCGGGTTCAACCCGGCGCCGTTCGCGCGCGAGCGCGCCGTCGCGCACCAAGGCGGTAATCTCTGCGAGCAGCTCGCTGCGCGTACCGGCGCGGCGCGCCGCCGGGTGGCGCAGCAGGCCCTCGGGAGAGGCGCCCTCGGGAAATTCCTCGCGCATCAACTGCAGCAACGCGTTCCCGCGTTCGCGTGCGACCTCGCGCGTGCGTTCGCCCAGCAGCAGCCGCTCCTCGATGTGCGGCAGCGCACTTGCAAGCACGACGCAACGCAGCGCTTCACCCAGCGTGGAGAGATCGTGGCGGGCGACGAAACGCGCGAGTGCCAGCCCGGTTGCATCGAACGCACGCGGCAAATCGCAGCGTTCGATCGTCTCGCGTAGCCCTTCAAACGGCTCGCCTTCGTAGGCGTCGCCGAGGGCGAGCCCGTAGAGTTCGCGCCGTCCTAACGGCACGCGGAGAATATCGCCGAGCGCGATGGCATGGGCACCGGCCGCGTAGGTGAGCGGTAATTCGAAGCGCGTGCTGCGCACGATCGGCAGCACATCGACGAGCCGCATCCTTAGCGCTCCGCGTCGCCGGGCGGCGTCCCCATCGCGTGCAACACCGAACGCACCCGCGCCTCGGGGACGCGGACGCCTGCGCGTACCAATCCGATCGCCTCGGGCAGAACGAAGTGCAGCGAGCCGTCACGCCGTTTTTTATCGCCGCGCATCGCCGCGAGCGCAGCCTCGGCCGGAACGCGCGTCGAGAGCGGCATCCCGAGCAGTGCGAGCAACGCGAGCACGCGCAGGTGTTCGTCGCGCGAAAAACGACCGCTGCGCAGCGCGAGCAACCCCGCGGCGCGCAGCCCCAACGCGACCGCGGCGCCGTGCGCGATGCGATAGCCGCTCGCGCTTTCGTAGGCGTGCGCGAAGGTATGCCCGAGGTTGAGCGTTGCGCGCAGGCCGCGCTCTTCGCGATCGGCCCGCACCACCGCCGCCTTAATAGCGACCGAACGCGCGACGATCTCGGCCCAAGGCCAGCGTTCGAAGCGATGCGGCGCGAGGGTCTCAAGCGACTCAAAACTCTCGCCGCCGGCGAGGATGGCGTGCTTCACCGCTTCGGCGAGGCCGGCACGAATCTCGCAAAACGGCAGCGTTCGCAGCGCACGGAGATCGGCGAAGACCGCAACCGGGTCGTTGAAACGCCCGACGAGATTCTTCCCCGCCGACGTATCGACGCCGACCTTGCCGCCGATCGAGGCGTCGAGCATCGCGAGCAGGCTCGTCGCGACGTGCGCGTAGGGAACGCCGCGCATGAAGAGCGCGGCGGCGAGCCCGAAGGTATCGTTGGCGACCCCGCCGCCGACACCGAGCACCAGCGTCGAACGGTCGGCGCCCGCGGCGAGCAGCGCATCGGCGATCCGTTCGACGATCGCCAAGCGTTTGCGCGATTCCCCCAATGCAACCGGCAGCACGCCGAGGCAGCGCGGCAGGCGCGCCGCCAACGCACGCGCGCGAGCGAGCACGGCAGGCTGCGCGTCGGTGAGAACGATGCAGCGCGTTGCGCGGCTGCGCACGAACGAACGGAGCGGCTGCTCCGCATCCTCGCAGACGAGCACCGGATAGCCGAGCGTATCGTTGCCGATTACCACTCGATCTTTTTCTTATGCATCCACTCGAGGATGTTCTCGACGACCTTCGCACTCGAGAGCTGATCGGCTTCGACCACATGGTCGGCATGCGCGTAGAGCGGCATGCGTTTGACGTAGAGTTCTTTGATGCGCGAGAGCGTCGGCGTCGGGCCGATGAGCGGGCGCACCGCGCGGCTGTGGCGCAGCCGTTCGAAAGCGAGTTCGGGGCTCACCTTGATGAAGATACGGTAGGTACGTTTCTTCAGCAGCACCTGTGTCGGTTCGTAGGTGGTCGCGCCGCCGCCGAGCGAGAGCACGCCGGGCTCCCCCTCTTCTATCGCGTGCGAGATCGCAGCGTGTTCGTAGCGCCGAAATGCCGCCTCGCCTTCGTTGTAGAAAATCTCGCTGATCGCGCCGTGTTCGCGTACGACGAGTTCGTCGGAATCGAAGAACGCAACCCCGAGTTTACGCGCGAGGCGCTTGCCGATCGTCGATTTTCCGGCGGCCATAAAGCCGATCAGCGCGACATGTCGTTTCATACCTGTTCCTTTGCAAAAAGCTGCGCCGCGCGGGCACGCGAACGCGAGAGATTATCGAGCGTCTCCGCCATGCTGTCGCCGCCGTATTTCTCCAGCAGCGGTTCGACCAGCGCCAAACGGAGCATCGCTTCGCCGACGATTGCGGCGGCTGGCACGACGCAGACGTCGCTGCGCACGATGCTCGCCGGGGCCTCGGTGCCGGCGTGCAGATCGACCGAGGGCAGGGCGCGCATGAGCGTGGGAATCGGCTTCACGCTTGCAAGCAGCGTGATGCGCTGTCCGTTGCTCATGCCGCCCTCGATGCCGCCGGCACGGTTGCTTCCGCGCACCACCTCGCCGTCGGCGAGCGCGAAGGTATCGTGCGCTTGCGAACCGGGTTTCGCCGCGACCTCGGCGCCGAGCCCCACTTCGACGGCCTTCACCGTCTGCATCGACATCAACGCGCCGGCGAGGATGCCGTCGAGGCGATTGCCGGGCTGGCGATTGCTGCCGACGCCGACCGGCATGCCCTCGACGACGACGGCGTAGCGCCCGCCGAGCGTGTCGCCCGCGGCCTTTGCTTCATCGATCAGCGCGACCATACGCGCGCTGCTCTCGGGATCGGGGCAGCGCACCGGGCTGTCTTCGATGCGCTCGCGATCGATCGCATCGATCTCCGGCGCGACGACCGAGCCGATCTGCGCGACGTAGGAGGCAGTGGTGATGCCGAGCGCTTCGAGGAACTGCGCGCAGATCGCGCCGAGCGCGACGCGCATCGCGGTTTCGCGCGCACTGGCACGTTCGAGCACGTTGCGCAGATCGCGGTGGCCGTATTTGAGGGCGCCGGCGTAATCGGCGTGCCCGGGGCGCGGATTGGTGTGCGGCTTGCCGGCACCGGTCAGCGGATCCATCAAGGCGCGCACGTTCTCGAAATCGCGATTGCGAATGCTTACCGCGAGCGGAGAGCCCAGCGTGGAGCCCCCGCGCAAGCCGGCGAGAAATTCGATGCGATCGCTCTCGATCTTCATCCGCCCGCCGCGCCCGTGGCCGCCCTGACGGCGGTGGAGGGTTTCGTCGATCCGCTCGACATCGAGCTTTAGCCCGGCGGGGAGCCCGTCGAGGATGCCGACGAGCGCGGGGCCATGCGATTCCCCGGCGGTGAGGTAGCGGAACATAGGGCTAGGCTACGGCCCCGGCGCTCGGGGCGCCTGCCGCTACTTCGACGGCGGGGTCGCGCCGGGAACGATAACGTGCGGGGTGATGAGGAAAACGATCTCGTCGCGTTCGTGGCTGGTTGCCTTGTTGGCGAAGAACGAACCGAGGATCGGAATCTGCGAAAGAAAAGGGACGCGACGGACGGTTTCGCTGCTGACGTCGCGGAGCAGCCCCCCGAGTACGATCGTTTCGCCGTTTCGAACGCGGAGCGTCGAATCGAGGCGACGGTTGGCGATGATCGGAAAGTTCTGCGCGCTAAAGCCCAATATCTCGCTGTACTGCGGGTGGATATCGGCGATGACGCTCCCGTTTTTTCCGATCGTTGCACGAATTTTTAGCTTGACTCCGATATCGATATATCGAACGCTCTGCGAGCCGAAGACCGAGCCATTCGTCGCGATTGGATAGGTCGCTCCAATATGCAATTTCGCGACCCGGTCGCTGAGCGTGAGAATTTTGGGGGTCGCAAGAATGCGGGCGCGCCCCTGGCTCAGCAGTGCGTTGAGTTTGACGTTGAGCGGTATGCTACCACCCGAAAACGCGTAGGTCGATGCCGCTGCAATAGGTTGCCCTCCGAGATCGAGGCCTCCGAATTCGAGTCCGAAGTTACTCTGATCGTTAATCGGAGTGAGATCGATAACACGAACCTCGAAAAGCACTTGAGGGCTCGGCGTGTCGATCTGCGACACGAGGCGACGCACGCGAGCAAGGAGCGTGGCATTCCCGGAGACGATCAACGCATTATGCATTCTGTCGACCGCCACGACCGCTTTTGCAAGCACGATTCCCAACGTCGCTTTGGCATCGGTGGCGCGAATATATCGCAATGCGATCTGCCGCGAACCCGGCCTCCGCGCAGGGGCGTCGAGGATCTCGATAAGGGAGACCGCGCGGGAAACCGAAGGGGCATCGCCCCCGACGATCACGCGCCCCGCTCGTTCGTCTGCAATAATCGTGAGGTGTGGGTCGACAACGGGGCGCACTGCAGCGGCCACCCGGCCCGCATCGGCGCGACGCATCGTGATCGCGATCGTGCGTTCGTTGGAATCGGGCGAATCGGGGAAGCGTCGGGCTATCTCCTCCGCGCTTCCCACGATGGTCACCATTCCGACGCGTCGCTCTGCGAGCGCATTTGCTTGGAGAACTGCGCGAAAGGCTTGCTCGAACGGAAGATCGTGCAGGTGTACGCTTATCCGACGATTTGGAACGCTTGCATCGGCAATGATGTTCCGGTGTCCGGCTGCACCGAACATCGCGAGAACCTCAGCGATAGGCGCACCGGAGATATCCAAAGTAACGTTCGTGTTCGATATCGAGCGAGGAACTGCACCCAAGAATACCAGCCCGATTGCAAGCCACGCCGTCGGCACGCACCTCATGGGGTAGATTGAGCCCGGGGCCGAAGTTGCGCTCCCGACGCAAGGCGTATCGCACCATCGGCGATACCCACGACCAGGTCGCCCTCAAGCGTATCGCCGATCGCTACGATCTGCTCCACCCCTTCGATACGAACCAGCGCACGCGGTCGCTCGCCGTCGATGATACCCTCCACCTCAATAACGGATCGTGCCTTTTGCGAGGCGCGACGGCGCTGCGCCAGCGCCAATGCCTCGGGAGGGACGACGAAGGGGTCGCGAGCCACGACGATCGCTCGCTCGCGCGAAGCTCGATTCTCAGGTAACGTTGGTAAATCGCGAATCTCCGAGAGCATGCGGTCGGCATTTAGCCAACGAGGTGGCTGCGATGCCGCGAGTGGTGAGAGCAACATCGAGCCGACACATAATATGGCTCCGAGGGCGCCGACGAGCGAGCGCAGATCGATTCTCGTTTGGAAAATCATGACCTTACCTTTCGAACGAAATGCGAGAGCCGGTATGCCGTCCCATCGATCTGAATGCGGACGCGGAGCTTCTTTGAGGCGCTCTCGGGCGACGGGATGGGATCGATTTCAACGCTCTCGATATCGAGCAGACCTACGGAGGACTCCAAGGAGCCCAAGAACGTCAGAACCCGAGCGAATTCACCGATCGCGGCGAGCCGAATCGGCGAACCCGAAAGCAGCCCATCCCTCCTAGCAGGTTGCGCTCGAGAACCCTGAACGATGCTCGTTAGCGTGAGGTGTTCTCGCTTCGAGAACAGGCGAAGTCGATCGAGAAAGCTTGCCCCATCCGAGGCGGAAAGATCTACTTGGAACGGCGAACGAATCGCTCTTTGCACGCGGCGTTGCAGTTCGCGCAATGAGGCCGCACGCCGTAGCACTAAACGCTCTTCGCCGATGACGGCTTTATCGTTTTCCGCAGAATTCATAGCGTTCGCTATATGCTGCGCGGCGGTTCGGTACGGCCCCGCGTAGAACGCAACCGCTGTACCCAACGCGAGTGCATAGAGCGAGATCGAATTACGATCGAACATCGTTTGCTACCGGAGGTGTCGTCCGTCGACGTTGAATTTCCAGAACGAAAGCAAGGATCGGGTCATCTTGCTCCGACGTTCTCGATATCAACTTCACCCTGGGAGCGCCTCCGCGGTGTGCCATAGAGGTCGACCGGAGCATCGTGGCTATTGCTTGAATGGAGAGCGCTTTTGCTTCGATGGAAAGGTGCGTCCGGTCGATCGCAATTCGGCTAAACCAAATGGAGTTCGGCGTGTGATTTACGACCATCGCCACCAGACGAACGAGCCGACGGCTCCCATGCCCGACATCGGCGAGGCGGCGTGCGAGCTGTAAATCGCGGCGCAACCGCGTTTCACGTACGTGGGCGTCGGCGACTTCACGGTCGAGCGTCGCGCGCTCTCCGGCAAGCCCTCGCTCGAATGCAAGTGCCTCGGAAACTCGCGATGCGAGCATGACCTTCCCCACTCCAACGAGCAGTAGGCTTGAAGCAAAGCAGATAAGCGGCGCCCGTAACTTTTTTTGCCCGATCGTCGCGAAAAGTCGCGCCGGAAAATCGTGCCAAGGCGTCGTGAGGAGATTCACGATGGATTCGCTCCAAGCGACGCAAGAGCGATCGAGAGAGCCCAATCGGAGAATGCCGCGCGCCGTATATCATCGGGATATCGCGATCGTTCGAGTTGACTGCATCCTGCAGCCCATTGCCGCACCGGAACGATATCGGCAAAGAGTCGACGAATCTCGGGTAGGCGGCTCCCGTTCCCGACGATCATCACCCCAGTGGCCCCATGGGTTTCACGTTTCCCGAGCTGTTCGCGCACCCACGCAATGAGGGCGGCGAGCATGCCGGCGCCAACTCCGGGCGCGCCGAGTATGCGTTTACGATGTTCGGCGGAGCGTTCATCGATCTGCAGCGCCCGCGCGATCTCTCGGGTAAGCTCTTCTCCGCCGATCGGCGAGATAACCGCGCGCGGCGCGCCTCGATCACGAAAATGCAAGCGTGTTGAGGTTGCCCCGACATCGATAACGGAGAGCTCGGGCGACGCAAGCTGATGCCACGCTAAGCAATCGACGGTAAGGGTCGATAATCGTAACCCTGCCTTCGCTGCGAGTTGCTTTCTTCGGGTAATATTCGAAACGTCGGTGGTGGCGAGCAAGAATCGTTCTTTTTCGTTCGTCGGAAATAGCCGAACGATGCGATTCCCCCCATCTCCGAAGCGGCGACGCGCTTCCAGATGAGCGGCCGAGATGCGCTCGCGATAGGATAACGCAGGCAGAGCGAGCGCATCGATCGTTGCTTCATGGCACCCAAGGGCCATCGAACATGCTCTCGTCCGGGCACCAAGATCCGTTCGCATTTCGTGAAGCATCGCGGCGAGCCACTCGTCGCTAACGCCCTCTTCACGATCGCGCGCCGTGACGGCTTCCACGCTAGCGCCGGCCGGCGTTGCCACTGCATAGGTCATTCGTACTTTTTTCGTGCCGAGGTCGATACCGAGCGGCATTTCCTTGGGTCGCCTGACGCTAATGCGCATGCGACACCGACTGCCAGAGCGCCGATAGGCCGATCATCGGAACAAAGGGGAGCGTATCTCGTCGTGAATATCGCCCGAGCCCGATAAGTGCTATTGAAATCGCAGAACCGAGGATAAAGGCAAGCCCGAGGATATAGACGCCGCGCTCGGCTCCAAACGCACCCCCGACGAGCGCTAAGAGTTTTACGTCCCCTAAGCCGAAACTCGCACCGCCCCCGGTTACGTGCAATGCCAGCGCGCAACCGCCCAAGAGCATCACCGCAAATATGTTCGTAAAGGCATGCGCGTGGAGCGCTATCCGAAGGCCGATGGCGCCAGTAAGCGGGAGCAGCGCCAGGTTAGGAACGTAGCCCGAGCGCAGGTCGCACGCTGAAAGGCTCGCGAGGGCGGCATACACAATGGCATAATACGAAGTTGAAACGAGCGAATAGCCGCTCTGCAAAAGGATGAACGTGACGGCGAGGACGACTCCTAGCGATAGCGCAAGTTCCTTGGGTTTTATAACGAAGGGTTCGCCCAGCACCAGAGAGGCGAGCAGTTCGGTTCCGGCAAAGGATAAAAGCGCAAACGGTACGACCATGAATGCTGCAACGATCGTCATGCTATCGTTTTCCCTTCTGCAGTTGGAATAATGGCCGCGGATCGTGCGGCGATAAGCGGTGCGCATGCCCAAAATCTCGGAACGCCACACGCAACGCGCCGCGGCGCCGTGCAAGAATTCCTGCGAAGATCAGCGCGGAAACCGATGGGCTGAGTCTCGCTGATTCACGCGCATCGCTCTCGGCGGCGCCGCTCTGCCTCAGGCGCCATTCTAAGAGTGCTCGGTCGAAGAGTAACTTCGCGACAGCCTTGGCTTTTTTCAAGTGTGCCAGCGACCGAAGAGCCTCCCGCACGATCGTTGGATCGTTTGAGAGGATAGCTAAGGTTACTATCCGGTGAAGCGCTAGAGCAGAGCCACCGACTTCTTCCGCGCGTTGGTAAAATCGCCAGGCAGCGCGCTGCTCGCCGACGGCTAACGCCCCATCTCCCCTGGCAAGAAGCGCTGTGCGTAGCGGCATTCGTAAGAACGGAGCGGCGACCGTGACAGCCACGGCAACGAGCATGAAGCGTCTGAGAAGCGAAGACACGGTCACGCTAATAATCCAAAAAAACCGGCGCATCCGAAAAAGATGCCGGCCTGTACGGTCAGCAGTGCCTCGCGTGCTCCTGCGCTTAGAAGCAACTGCTCGATACGGCTCGCGCAGAGAATCGCTACGAGCGGTATCGAAGCATGACCGAGAGCGTATGCCATGGCGACGCCGTACGGATGAACGGCCGAAGCTCCGCTTGCCGCTGCCGCCGCGACGAAGGGAGCACAACAGGCCCCCATCAATAAAGCGCTTCCTACGCCGGCAAAGAGCGGCAGGGCTATACTCGAACCGTGTGTTTGCTTGCGCTGGACAGCCGGCTGCGGGCAATGGTGGAGGGACGGCCGCGAAATGGCCCAGAGCCCGGCAACGAAGGATGTGCAGGCCGCGATCGCATACCACCAACCCGAGAGTTCCAGCGCATGCAGAAAAAAAGCGAGCGAACCTACGAGCGCGACGTCGGCCGCAATGCCTCCGAGAGTAAAGGCTATGAGCGCAGGCATGCGTTCGCGCCCACGAAAGAGGCTCGCGCCCGCGACGACACGAGCCGCAGTGCACGGCCCTCCGTTCGCCAAGACTCCGATCGCCGTTGCGCCGAGAAACCCGGTCACCATATTAGTGAACCGAAAACCCCGTGTTCGAATCGTATTGAATCGCCGAGTCGCTCGTAGGGGCGCTCCCTCCATTGAGGGTTTGCAGCGTCAACGCGGCATGAAGCCCGGGGCAGACGACCGTATAGGAGGCATCCCCAGTCCCCGAACCGGCGATGCTGTACGTATAATATTTTCCGGGCCCGGCAGCCGGATCGACCGGCGCCTGCTTGAGATAGTATTTTACGAGTGGGTCGGCCGCGTCGACGGGGTTTCCTGCACCCGCCGAGGCCGATGATGGATAGCTTAAATTGTCGGCGTAATACATTTCCAATCCGGTTGCGATCTCTTTCATGTTCGCTTCGCAGGCCGCAGTTTGCGCCTGAGCGCGGGCACGCATGAAATTGGGTACGAGTAACGTGACGAGAATCGCAATGATGGCAACAACGACCATCATTTCGATTAACGTAAAGCCGCGCTCTCTTTGAAGCGACGGCAGCCTCTCCGGATTCGATAGAGCATCCATACGCAGAGATATTCCCACTCGTTGCTACTGTTGGACATAGAGCCGGGCCAGTTTTTGCAACGCTTGCTTGCGTATTCTACATATTTGTCGCGTCGAATATCCAAACTCCCGTGCTATCGTGGCGAGATCGTTTCCGCAGCTGTAAATACGAATGACGATGGACCGTTCCAAATCGGATAGTTCGCGCAAACACACCTCGAGCGCGACTGAATCGATGACCCGTTCGATCTGCTCCTCGAGTATTGGAGCTGCGCGCTCGACCGTTTCGAGCGGTGCGAAATGCATTGGCTCGGTAACGGGAGCGAGCCCGACGACTTCGGAAACCGCCGCTTGCAATTCAACGAATGTCGGTCGTCGCCCGAGTTCGTGCGTCAACCGTTCGGAGACATGGCGAGCTTGACGGACGCGCCGTCGCGCTGAGCGCGGCGTTCGTATCAATTCTGCCTGGTCACGAAACGCATGGCGTATTTCCCCGAGAATACTCGCCCACGCGTAGGCCGCAAACGGCACCCCCAGCGCGGCGTCATACCGGTCGATCGCTTTGATCAGACCAACCCTTCCAATTTGTAGTAGGTCGTCATAGCCGATCGGGTCGCCGCGGTAACGACGAGCGGCATTCGAACATAAATAGTCGTAGCGTTCGAAAAGTTCATTTCGCCGATGTGCGTCACGATCTGGGCCGACGGGGCAGTTCATCGTATTCCTCCTATAGCGTTGTAAATTGGTACGAGGACTCCGCTAACAAAAAGTGCCACCATGCAGCCGACGACAAACATCGCTGCCGGCTCCACGAACGAGGTCAGAAGTCGAAGCCGGACGGCTGCCTCGGCAACGCGATGCTCGCCGATGGCGCGAAGAAGTTGGGGAAGCGCACCCGTCTCCTCGCCAAGTTCCGTCATCGTCATGCTCATGCGATCGATAAATGCCCCCTCGGCCATCGAAGAAGACCAGCGCTCCCCGGCCCCAATCTTTGCGATCCACGATCGAGCAGTTTGCTGCAATATTCCATTTTGCGTCGCATCGGCTCCAAGGGCAATGGCCTCCATGATGCCCACCCCGGCATCGAGTAAGTCCCCGCATGTTGAAAAAAACTCGCCGGCACATTGGTCGGCGAAAATCTTCCCTAAGATCGGTAAGCGAAGAATCACTTCTTCTCGACGAGTTTTCACCCACGCGCGGGAATGCATGGTCATCGAAACGACGATAGCGACCACGAGCGCCGGCACGAGCCAAAGCACGTTGCCTGGTTTTTCCAGAGCAGTCGATACGAAGATCGAAAGAGCGAGCATTCCGCTGGGGCGGACGCCCAATTGATGTAAAAGTGCTACTACCGATGGAAGCGTGCTTAACGCTAAGAAGGCAACGATGGCCAACGAAGCAAGAAATACCCACGCAGGGTAAGCGATGGCAGCTACAACTTGCTCGCGTAGTGCATTGGAGTTTTCGATCTTCTTAGAAAGTCGTAGTAAGGTTTCATCCAGGCGCCCCATTTTTTCGCCGGCTCGGATGAGTGCGACCTCACTTGTCGGAAACTCGCGCGGCATTCCGGAAAGGGCATCACTGAGCGAACGGCCCGCTCCTACGCGGGCGCGAGTGCCGATCAACGCTTCGCGAAATGCCGGCGAGTCCGAGCGATCTATGCAGATTTCGAGCGAGCGAGTGAACGAACACCCTGCGGCCAATAACGTTCCGAAGGCTTGGTAGAAAGATCGGCGCGCCTTTACGGGAACGCGGTGCAAGTATTGCGCGGGTCGAAAATACGATCGCACGCTCTGGTGACGCTCGAGAAAGGTGAGGGTGAGGCCGCGTTCGAGCAGTTCGGTGGCGGCGGTATTCCACGAGTCAGCGCTCAGTATCCCACTGGAACGAAGCCCTTCTTGCGATCTCCCAAGATACAAATATCGTTCCGTCATAGAGAGGTAGCCCGCTCGAAGCGATTCATGCCCGATGTGCCTCCCAGCGTCATGGTATTGCGCAAATGGAAGCATTTGCCGTCGCGTACCAACGCGCGTACGGCATCGGTGGCGAGCAACAACTCGCTCTGAAGAATACGCCCCCCGGTTGCCTTGACGACTAATTCTTGAGCGCTGACTCCGAGGAGAACCTCTGCGAGCATCGTCCGCGCGAGCGCCGCTTCGCCCGCCGGAAAAGCACGGAGCATCCGGTCGATCGAGGAGGCGGCATCGACTGCATGCATGGTGGCAAGAACGAGATGGCCTGTCTCTGCGGCGCGCAGGAGGGCGTTGCAATCATCGGCACTCCGCACTTCGCCGATGGCGATGACATCCGGGTCGCTGCGTAATGCAGAGAGCACTCCGTCGTGAACCGATGCTACGTCGGTGCCGATCCTGCGCTGTTCGATGCTCCCCGGCACCCCGGAAAGGTCGAACTCGACGGGATTCTCTAAGGTGATGATTTTGCGAAAGCCCGACTCTGCAACGACTCGTAATAAGGCAGCCAGCGTCGTTGATTTCCCGCTTCCGGTCGATCCTACGATGAGTAAAAGCCCGCGCGCCGAGCGTGAGAGTTCGCAGAGCCGTGCAGAGAGTCCGAGCAGTTGTGCATCGGGATGGGCGGCGGGAAAGAGCCGAGCCGAACAGCTGAGCCCTCGTTGCGTTCTCGTCCAGTGAAGGCGGGCGCGTCCCCATGTGGGCTCTGCAACGACGATGGTAATATCGCCGCACTCGGAGCGTTCCTCTGAAGCGCAACGAAGACTCTCTGCGTAAAACTCGGCGAGCGCGCCATCTTCCACTGGTTGCGAGAGAATTTCGCGCAGTCGGCCGTCCACGCGCGCCGAAGGCAGGCGGCGATCGGCAAAGTGAATGTCGGAGGCACCGAGCCGACGTGCTTCAAAAAAAGCATCGTCGAAGAGGCAGCGCGTGAGCGGATGCATTAACGACACGGGCCGAGAACCCGTTCGATCTCCGCATCGGTCGTACGCCCTTCGCGTACGTGACGCCGAGCATCTAGCCGCAGCGCGTGTGATGGGTCGGCGAGCGTTTTCGCTGAAAGCGCGTGTGGCTCAGCGAGCTCGAATGCCCCGATCCGCCCGGCATACCCGCCGTCGCTGCCGATGCGCCGTACGAGTCGTTGCGCGAGATAGGCGGTGACGGCGCCGTCAACGAGGCGTTCGGCGAGCCCCAAGTCGAGCAGTCGCATGCGCGCGGTCCAGGCATCGGCTGCATGCAGGGTGCTTAACACCAGTCGTCCGCAGAGAGCCGCGCTCGCTGCAAGCTCGGCGGTGCCGCGGTCGCGAATCTCCCCTATGAAAACGATATCGGGATCGTGACGTAGTAACCCGCGAAGCGCACTTTCGAACGTTAAGCCGGCCTTTTCGTGCACTTGTACCTGGTTGATGCCAGGCGTCCGAATTTCGACGGGGTCTTCGATGCTGCAGAGGCTCTCACTTTCCCCTAATCGTTCGGCGAGAGCGGCATACATCGTGGTGGTCTTCCCACTTCCAGTAGGACCGCACGCAATCAGGAGCCCCTGTGGCGAGCGAATGAGAAAGCGCAAGCGGGTTAACATGCTCGCGTCGAAGCCGAGTGAATCGATCGCCGGTAAACGCGCATCGTTGGCTTGCAGGCGCGCCGTCACGCGTTCGCCGTCGAGTAGCGGCATCGTCGCAATGCGAATATCGAAGGCACCCGCGTGAAAGCGGCCATCCTGGGGCCTCCTTCGCTCGGCGATATCGATGCCGCCGAGCAATTTTATCCGCGTCACGATGCGATCGAAAAGCACGCTTTCGAAGGTCGCGCCGTCGTGCAAAAGGCCGTCGATCCTCAAGCGCGCCAACCCACCCTCGCGACGCGGCTCCAGGTGGATATCGGAGGCGCCTCGTTCGATCGCCTCGGCGATCAGGGCATCGCAGGCGCGCACCGCCGGCGGGTCTTCGGCACCGAGCATCCCTACGCTCACGGTCGCCCTCCATCGAAAGAGACGGGTGAAGCCTCACCGGTCACCTGCCCGATGGGGTCGAGCGAGCGTATCCTAGCAAGCGAGCGCTGTCTAGTATGATTAAGAAAGTTGTCGCGAGCGAGCTCCCCCAGGGAATAGCCGCTCGGAGGTTTCCCCCGGGCGGGCAGCCAAGGCTCGCCGTCGCCCTGGAGAGGTGGCAGAGTGGTCGAATGCACTCGCTTGGAAAGCGAGCAGACCTTTACCGGTCTCGGGAGTTCGAATCTCCCCCTCTCCGAAGTCCCTCGAAAGTTGCCATGCTGAACCACTTCCCCAAAAGCAATCAGAACCTCATCCTTCTGATTGCGGTGCTCGCACTATTCGGCCCGTACGGCGCGCTGGCAATCGTCGCATTTCTGAGTATTCCGCTCGCCCTGCTCTTCCACGGGGGCACGCTCGTCGTCGTCGTTCTTGCCAATCTTGCGATTGCGGGCGTCACGTGTGCGGCGCTTGTCGCGCTTGCACGACGACAACAAGGATACATGGCGCGAATTGCCGCCTACGGTGCCGCCGTCGTTCGGCTCGTTGCGTTTGTATTTCAAATCGCGATATTCCAAGGGAAATACGCGATTCCGTTCTCGGCGCTCGCCGACACGACGACGTTCTTTGCCTTAGGGCTTGCAGTGGGCCGTCCGTGGCTCGCCTATGCATTTGCCGTTCCCGCGTTGGGGTTTACGGCCGCGCACGTTGCATACTCTATCCGTCAAATCGATTTCGAAATGCACACGGTCGGAAGGCTTACCTCAGCGCTCGATCCCTGCGCGGCGCAACTCGGCCTTATCGGCCCCGCGTTTGAAACCGTCGTTTCGGGACTCTTTGCGCTCGGCGTTACGAGCATCGCAGCGTTTCTCGGCCTCTCAGCCGAGCCGCGCGTTCTCTGGCAGGGCATCCTTGGTGCGCCGGTTATCCTGTTAACGTTCGCGTGGGGCCTTTCCACGACGAACCTCCGCTCCAACGGCGTGCAGTGGCTTCTCGTCGGCGCCCCCGTCGCGTTCTTCGCATATATCGTTGCTCGCCTGCGCACGCAGGGCGCGGGTGGGAGTGCTGCGGCGTTGCTGCCGCTCCTCTGGACCGTGACGACCCTGCTCTCGGTGGCGCTCGGAGCGCATGCCGGCTGGGCCGGGTGGATCGACCAGCAAATCTCCCAGCCCTGCCTGTAACCTCCGGCGCCGCCTAACCGCCGTCGTCGCTCGAAACGCGGTCGAGGTGCGCGAGCCAGAAATCGAAACTCGCGCGCGCTTGCGCTTCGAGCATCGCTTCGCCGGTAACGATATCGCGCTCCAATCGCCGCGCCAGCGTCGCGCGCGGACCGTAATTCACGTCCATCACGATCTCGGGTTGCGCGAGCTCTATCGCGAGATCGTGCGGCAGAATCGCACCCGGCGGCAGCGTGCTCACCACGATCTCCGGCACCGATTCGGGCCACGGTCGAGCGTCGTAATCAGCGATACATTCCCCGACGCGTTCGCTATTGCGCCCCCAAATATAGGCATGTGCATCGTATTGCTGACACTGCGCTAAAATCGCGCGCGCGGTCGCCCCGGTGCCGAGCACGCCGATGCGCCGAAGCGCGATCGAATCTTCCAGCATCGCTTCGAGTGCGACGCGCCAACCGATACCGTCGGTGTTCGTGCCGCGAATCTGCATATCGAAATAGATCGTGTTCACCGCTTTTGCGCGCCGTGCCTCATCGGCGAGCACGTCGCAGGCGGCGAGCGCTTCTTCTTTGAGCGGCGTGGTGACGTTGGCGCCGGTATATCCGTCGAGGCGCATGCGCCGCAGCACGTTGATCGCGTTGCCCGCCGGCACTTCGATCGCCACGTAACTGCCCTCGATCTCCGCGTCGCGCAAAAAACCACGGTGGAGCTGCGGGCTGCGCGAGTGGTCGACCGGGTCGCCGATGAGTGCGAGCTTCACGCGCGGCGCTCCGGCAGCACGAGCCGCTCGATCCGGCGGAACACGCGCGTGAGCGGAAAATCGCGGTCTTCGATCGGCTCTACTAAAATCGCGCGCATACCGCAGAGCGTCGCTCCCAGCACGTCGGTAAAGAGCTGGTCGCCGATCACCGCGACCTCGCGCGCCCGCATTCCCAGCGCCCGTTTCGCCCGCAGGAAACCGACCGGCAGCGGCTTGAGCGCGTTGGGAATGCCGCGCAGCCCGAGCCCGCCGGCGATCTCGGTGACCCGCGGCCCGAAGTTGTTCGAGAGCAGCACGATCTCGAGCCCGACGGCGCAAGCTCCGGCGACCCAGGCCTGGTTCTCCGCGCTCGGCGCGCTCGCCCCAAAGCCGAGCAGGGTGTTATCGAGGTCTAAAATCAGCCCGCGCACCCCCTCGGCGACGAGGCTTTCGGGGCGAATCATCGCGAGTCGGGGCACCTGTTGGAGACGGCTGGGCATAGGCAAGGGTTTGTAACCTCTATCCCCACTATCCTCGGAGTTGCTCACAGAGCGACCCGGCCTTACCCACGACTTTTTCTGCTTTTAGACACCCTGTCCAGAGGGAGTTTCGAGGCGGCCACCATATATAGTAGGCCCCGGTATTTCAAGATACTAAACCTTGCCTGGCCGATAGAAACATCGAACGTTCGTTCCCCTGCCCTCGCCCGCCCGTTTTTCACCCTGCTGCCGCGTTTTTGATAAGGAGATCCCATCATGAAGTTCGCCCGCCTCTACTCCGTTGCCGGTGAGCCGTATGCGGGGGTGGCGTTCGAACCGCGCACCTCGCGCATCGTCAATCCCAACGGCTCGGTGATATTCGAGGCGAAGGACATCATGGTGCCCGCGGCCTGGAGCCAGGTCGCCGTCGACGTGCTCGCCCAGAAGTATTGCCGCAAAGCCGGCGTGCCGACCCGGCGCAAGCGGGTCGCCGAGGAGGGCGTGCCGGAGTGGCTCTGGCGCAGCGTACCCGACGAGGAGGCGCTCGCGGCGCTCCCGCGCGACGAACAGTTTGGTGCCGAGCTCGATGCGCGCGACGTCTTCAACCGCCTCGCGGGGTGCTGGGCGTATTGGGGCTGGAAGCACGAGTACTTCGATAGCGAGGCCGATGCCCGCACCTATTACGACGAGATGTGTTCGATGCTCGCACGCCAGGTCGGCGCGCCGAATTCGCCGCAATGGTTCAACACCGGGCTGCACTGGGCGTACGGCATCAGCGGCCCCGCACAAGGGCACTACTTCGTCGATCCGCGCAGCGCGGAGCTCACCCGCAGCACCAGCGCCTACGAACACCCCGCGCCGCATGCCTGTTTCATCCAGAGTGTCTCCGACGATCTCGTCAACGAAGGCGGCATCATGGATCTCTGGGTGCGCGAAGCGCGTATCTTCAAATATGGTTCGGGTTCGGGGAGCAATTTCTCCAACGTGCGCGGCTCGGGCGAAAAGCTCTCCGGCGGCGGCTCGTCGAGTGGTTTGATGTCGTTCCTGCGCGTCGGCGATCGCGCGGCGGGAGCGATTAAATCCGGCGGCACGACGCGCCGCGCGGCGAAGATGGTGGTGCTCAACGCCGATCATCCCGATATCGAGCAATTCGTTTCGTGGAAAGTGACCGAAGAGCAGAAAGTCGCCGATCTCGTCGTTGGCTCGATGCTCTGCGAACGCAAACTCAACGCGATCATGAAGGCCGCGCACGCCGCGCATATCCCCGAGCAGGCGCGCCTCGATCCGCAACTCAATCCCGAACTGCGTCAAGCGCTACGCGAAGCGCTCGCCGCCGGCGTTCCGCAAGGGAACATCGCGCAGGCGCTCGATTACGCAAAGCAAGGCTACACCTCGATGCAGGTGCCGATCTACGACGTGAACTGGGATGGCGAGGCCTACGGCACCGTCTCGGGACAGAACTCGAACAACACCGTGCGCCTCGGGAACGAGTTCTTCACCAAACTCGATGCCGGCGCCGATTGGAACCTCATTCGGCGCACCGACGGCGGCGTCGCGAAGAGCTTTCCGGCGAACGACCTGTGGGAGCGCATCGCGCTTGCAGCGTGGCAGTGCGCCGACCCCGGTCTGCAATTCGACGACACGATCAACGAATGGCACACCTGCCCGAGCGATGGCCGCATCAACGCGAGCAATCCGTGCTCGGAGTATCTCTTCTTAGACGATACGGCCTGCAATCTCGCGAGCTTGAACCTCGCGACCTTCCTCGATGTCAACGGCGAATTCGATGCGCCGCGCTTCGCGCAGGCCTGCCGCATTTGGACCTTTACGCTCGAGATCAGCGTGCTCATGGCGCAGTTCCCCAGCCGAACGATCGCCCAAAAATCCTACGATTTTCGCACTTTGGGGCTCGGGTACGCGAACCTCGGGACGCTCTTGATGCACATGGGCTTAGCCTACGATTCGCCCGAAGGGCTCGGCTGGTGCGCGGCGATCTCGGCTTTGATGACCGGTGCCGCCTATCGCTGTTCGGCCGAGATGGCCGAAGAGCTCGGAGCGTTCCCGCGGTATCAACCCAATGCCGAATCGATGCTGCGCGTCATTCGCAACCATCGCCGGGCTGCGTATCAAACGCCGGCAGGCGAATACGAAGGGCTTAGCGTCTCGCCGGTGACGCACGCACCATCGCTCTTCACGCAGAATACTTGGGCGCTCGCACGCAAAATGTGGGACGATGCGCTTTCGATCGGCGAAGTGCATGGGTATCGCAACGCACAAGTCACCGTCATCGCGCCGACTGGTTGCCTCGTCGGGACGACGCTCGTCTCGACCGATCGCGGCTTGCAACGCCTCGACCGCCTCGGCAACGTCGACGGAGAGAAATGGCAGGATATCGATTTCCGCGTCCTCACCGATGACGGCGAGCAGCGCGCTACGAAGTTCTTTATCAACGGCATCTCACCGACGCGCCGCATCACCACGGCAAATGGCTACGTTATTCAGGGCACGCCGGAGCACCGCGTGAAAATCGTCGATCCGGAGACGAGCCAGTTGGTCTGGAAGCGTTTGGCGGAGGTCGCTCCCGATGATACCGTCGCGCTCTCGATGGGAACGTTCGCAGGCGAGCCCAACGCGGTATCGCTGCCGCCGCTTGGCGAAGAGTATTGGACCACCGATTGTACGACGACGGTTCCGCGCACGGTCACCAGCGATCTCGCCGAACTCGTCGGGTATTTCATGGGCGAAGGCTCGTTGCGCGCGAAAGGGCTGCGCCTCTGCGTCGCGATTGAAGATACCGATGTCTGCGATCGCGTGGTAGCGCTGAGCCGTTCCCTCTTCAATATCGAGCCGAAGCAAACGGTAAAAGGCAAATACATCGAACTAGCGATTCATTCCGTCGAACTCGCGAATTGGTGGGAGGCCTGCGGCTTTGCGAAGCTCGCACCTTCACCCGAACATCGCGGGAAGGGCTACACACCGCGCATACCCGACGCGATCCTTGCCAGCAACGACCGCGCCGTGTACGGTGCATTCCTGCGCGGCGTCTTCGAAGCTGACGGAACGGTCAACAACGGAACGGCCTCACTTTCCACTGCGCGCTCCTCGTTTGCAGACGAACTGCGGACGCTCTTGCTCGCCTTGGGAATCCCGACCAGCACGAAGGTCGAGACCTCCGGCTGGGGGCAGAGCGACCTCTTCGTGCTTCGCGTGCGGAATGCAGCCTACGCGCGGGCATTCATGGAGGCGGTCGGGTTTATTGGAAAGCGTAAAGCGCAGAGCGTTCATTTCTCCGATACCTGGCAGGGCACCAAAGGCGATCGCGTCTTCCTGCCCGCTTCGCTTATCGACCGGATCGTCCCGAAGGAAAGCGATCTCCACGGGCGCGCTACCACCTATCGGAGCCGCCACGAAGGGGCGCTGAGCCGCGCCACCGTGACCACGTTACTCGAACGCACCAACCTCCCGGAGTTGAAATCGGCGCCCTCCTTCTTCTACGATTCCGTCGTTTCTAACGACGATGGCGGCGAGCAGCTCACCTACGATCTCTCGGTTCCCGCAAACGTCACCTACGTCGCGAACGGTTTTATCTCGCACAACACCATCGGGCTGGTGATGGATTGCGACACCACCGGAATCGAACCCGATTTCGCGTTGGTGAAATTCAAGAAACTCGCCGGCGGCGGGTACTTCAAGATCGTCAACCAATCGGTCGCGCCCGCGCTGCGGAAACTCGGCTACAGCGAGGAGCAGATCGCGAAGATCGAGACCTACGCAAAGGGCACGGCGTCGTTCGAAGGGGCGCCGCATATCAATCGTGCAACCTTGCGCGCGAAGGGTTTCGACGACGCAACGATTGCGAAGATCGAAGGCTCGCTTGCAGGGGCGTTCGAGCTTCCCTTCGTCTTCAATAAGTTCGTGCTCGGCGAAGAATTCTGCACCCAGACGCTCGGTCTTACGGCCGAACAACTCGATGATTGGAGTTTCTCGATCCTGCGCGATGGACTCGGCTTTAGCAACCGGCAGATCGAGGAAGCCTCGGCCTATATCTGCGGGCGCATGACACTCGAGGGTGCACCGGAGCTGAAAGACGAACATCTCTCGGTCTTCGATTGCGCGACGCCGTGCGGAAAATACGGCACGCGCTTTATCCGCCCGCTAGCCCACGTCGACATGATGGCGGCCGCGCAGCCCTTCGTCAGCGGAGCGATCTCCAAGACGATCAATCTGCCGCAGACGGCGACGATCGCCGACGTCAAGGAAGCCTACCGCTACAGCTGGGAAAAGATGATCAAGGCGGTCGCGCTCTATCGCGACGGTTCGAAGTTGAGCCAACCGTTGGCGGCGAGTTACGATCTCAGCGGCGAAATGGAGGCCGAAGAGGCGCCGACGCAGCCGTACCATACCCCGGTACAGATCGCCGAGAAACTCGTCTATCGCTACATCGCCAAGCGCCGCCGCATGCCCGAACGGCGCAGCGGCTACACGCAGAAGGCGATCGTCGGCGGGCATAAAGTCTATCTCCGCACCGGCGAATACGAGAACGGGCAACTCGGCGAGATCTTCATCGACATGCACAAGGAGGGCGCAGCCTTCCGATCGCTGATGAATAATTTCGCGATTGCAATCAGCCTCGGCTTGCAATACGGCGTGCCGCTTGAGGAGTTCGTGGAGGCTTTTACCTTCACGCGCTTCGAGCCGAACGGCCCCGTCGCCGGACACGACCACATCAAAATGGCGACCTCGTTGCTCGATTACGTCTTCCGCGAGCTCGCAGTGAGCTATCTCGGTCGCTACGATCTCGCGCACGTAGCGCCCTCGATGGAGATGGATGCGATGGGCGTCGATGCAACCGAAACGAACGAAGAATATCTCGCCGAAGAGCCCGGCCCGACGAACGTACGCCAGGCCGGCGTTGCCGAGCGTCTGCACCCGGTCTCAACGCATCTTCACCCCGAAGCTCCGCAGGGCAGCTACGGTGCAGCGACGCTCACCGCCACTGCCCCAAGCCCGCAGAGCATCAGCACGGCGGTGGTCGAGCGCCCGCAACGTGCTGCGGTCAATGCCGCCAAAGCCAAGGGCTACACCGGAAACGCCTGCAGCGAATGCGGACAACTCACAATGGTGCGCAACGGCTCCTGCGAGAAGTGCGATTCCTGCGGCGCGACGAGCGGATGCAGCTAGGACGGTCGATAACCGTGCCAAACAAGAGAAAGGCTAGCGAAAACGCCGGCCTTTCTCTTTTAATGAAAAGAGCTGCCCTCACACTATTCGTCGCGTTTGCGAGCTACGCTGCGTGCCTTGCGGGCACCACCGGTGTCGTGAGCGGCTACGTGCGCGACGCGATGGGACGACCGGTCGCAAAAGCGCTCGTGATCGCCCGCTCACCGAGCCAAACATGCACGACATCCACCGATAAACGTGGATTCTTCGTCTGCCTGACGCTACCGCCGGACGTCTACAACGTCCATGCTGAAAAGTTCGGTTTCGCTGCCTTTGCGACCGCCGTCAGGATAGATAGCGACCAGACAACCTTCCTTCATTTCCGATTAAGTGTTTTTCGGGGATGTCCGAGATTCACCCAAACCCCGTTGCTCGCCGAACCATTTACCTCGCTCGATGTGCGCTGGATGGAGAGGTATCCGCCGAACCTTGGGCCACCGATAGCCCTGCCGATGGCCTCTATTCCTTCGCAATTTAGATGCCTGTAGTCGGTCGAGGACGCTACTTTACTTCGACCACTTCAGCGCCGTCCCACGGCCCGGCGCTCCGGGGGCGCACGATCGAAAGCGAGCAGGCGTCGCGGAAATACGCCGCTGGTGAGTCGAGTTTACTAAGCTCGGCGACGCGGGCGAACATCTTGCCTGCGGTGAGGAACATCCCTTTCCGATATTCGCTCATCGCCTGGCTGAAGAGTGCTTTCGTCGCTTCTTTGTGCTCGCGTAATTGCGGAGCATCGTTGCTGTAACATTCGTAGATCTCGACGCTCTGCGTCTTTCCCTTTGCTTTAACCGCGCCGAGGTGGCGCAACTGCATGCCGTGCCCCTTCGGCAACGCGTCGACCACGCCGCCGCTCACGAGAAGATCGACCCCGAAGATTTTCGTCAGCCCTTCCATCCGCGATGCGACGTTGACCGCGTCGGCGATCACGGTCGTCTCCATGCGTTGCTCTTCGCCGATCGTCCCAAGAATAAGCTCTCCGCGGTGGAGCCCGATCCCGATGCGAATCGGCACGTAACCGGCGCTCTTGCGACCGGCATTATAGATGCCGACCTGCTTCAACAGGGTGACGGCGGCTTCGAGCGCGTCGATGGCTTTATCGGGAAAGAGCGCCATAATCGCATCGCCGATATACTTATCGATAAATCCGTGGTAGGTGCGAATGATCGGCGTTACGTTTCTGAGGTAGGAATTGAGGAACTGAAAGTTTTCCGTCGGTGTAAGGGCCTCGGAGAGCTTCGTGAAATCGCGAATATCGCTGAACAGCACGGTCATCGTCCCGGAAACGTGGTCGCCGAGTTGTACGTCGGTTAACGATTCGCGCCCCAGCAGATCGAGAAACTCGCGCGGTACGAAACGCCGCGATGCGTCGTTATGCAGTTGCAGTAAGACCGACTCGTCTTTTGGGTGCTTTGTCGATATCCGCACCGTCGCTTCCCGCTGGCGAATCCGGCCGATCATCGATTCAAAGCGACGCACGACAAGCAGCGGGTTGGCCGTGTCGAACGGCGTGATGAGATAATCGGCGGCACCACGCGCCAGGCAGGCCTGGAGTCGGTCGCCGACGCCCGCAGGCCCGGTAACGATAACCTCGGCGCGCCCGCGTCCGGCGCTCCCCGGGATCGCCGCTTTGAGCACGGAGAAGACATCGGCGCTGCGTTGGGTGACGTCGAGGAGGACGATCTCGACCTCGCGGGCCTCGACCGCCGCAATCGTCTCCCGTGCGTCGAGCGAGACCGGCGCAGGCAAAGCGGCGCCGCGAAGCAAGGCACTGAGGGCAGTGCGATCTTCTTCGGTTCCGCCGACGTGAACGATAGGTCGCTCCGGCAGCCAGGGCCTCCGATCTTATGCTGGGGTTCGTATCGCGCAAGGCAGATGAACCTACCTTACCCACGCAGAACTTCGCCGTCGTGGAGGAAAACCTGCAAAAAGCCCTCTCGGAGCGGCTGAAAAACGGCTGGCCTTTAGCCGTCTTTCTCCTCGTCGTGCTGCTCGGTTTACCGCTCGCCCTCTTCTTCGACCTGCGATCGATATCGGCGGGCCTCCTCGAAGCGCAATCGATGGCGTTCGACCGCGTCGTCACCTCGATCCGCGACTACTATGCCGACACCATCGTCGCCGGAGTGGAAGAGAATCCGCACGACGTCCGCGTGATGGCCCATTTCGAAGGGCATCCCGGCGCGATTCCGATTCCGGCGACCTTTTCGCTCGCACTCGGCCACGTGATCTCACGCGATCAACGCAACGTCCGCTATCGCTTCGTTTCGAACCTGCCCTTCAAAGGGCGCGCACCCCATCATCTCGATGCATTCGAGCGGGCGGCTCTCGTTGCGCTCGCAGCCCACCCCTCCGAGGTGATGAGCAAAAGTAGCTGGCACGGTCTCACTACCGAGGTCCGCTATGCAACGCCGATCGTCATGACGGCTTCGTGCGTCGCCTGTCACAACGCCGACCCCAACAGCCCGAAGCGCGATTGGAAGATCGGCGAAGTCGGCGGCATACAGGAGCTTATCCTCACGCAACCGCTTGCGATGAATCTCTTCTCGTTTAAGTACCTCGTCCTCTACATTCTCGTGGTACTGTTGCTCGGTGCAATCATCTTTCGCCAGCAGCGCAAACAATCTGCGATCATCGATCGTGCGAACGACGAGCTTTCTACAGCCAACGAAGCATTGGTAAGCCTTTCCTCGAATATCTCTCGCTACATCTCGCCACAGATTTACGAAAGCATCTTCAGTGGTAGGACCGGAACCGAGCTGCATACGCAGCGCAAAAAACTCACGATTTTCTTCTCGGATATTAAAGATTTTACCGCCACCAGCGAGCGGCTCGCTCCCGAAGAGCTCACCACCGTGCTCAATGAATATTTCGATGAAATGTCGGCGATTGCGTTGCAATTCGGCGGAACGATCGATAAGTTCATCGGCGACGCGATGCTGGTTTTTTTCGGCGATCCCGAAAGTATGGGGGCCGTCGACGATGCGGCAGCGTGCGTGCGCATGGCGATCGCGATGCAAGAGCGCCTCTCCGAATTAAGCGCGCGTTGGCGCAATCGCGGCATCGAACACCCTTTCCGAGCGCGCATGGGCATCAACACCGGATTCGTCAACGTCGGCAACTTCGGCAGCTCGGTGCGGATGGATTATACGATTATCGGCGCCGAGGTAAACCTTGCTGCGCGGCTCGAAGCAGTCGCCGAGCCCGGGAGTATCGTCATGAGCTACGAGACCTACGCGCTCGTGCGCGAGATCGTCGCAGCCCACGCACTCGCGCCGATCTCGGTCAAGGGCATACCCCGCGAAATCGTGCCGTACGTGCTCGATGGGCTCCTGGACGAATCGATCGAGGGTCGACGCATCTTTAGCGAACATGCCGAGGGGATCGAGCTCTATATCGATATCGACGCGCTCGACGATGCGGCTCGCGTGCGTGCGCGCGCCCTTCTCCTCGAAGCGGCGCACAGCATCGAGCCCCCGGAAACGGCACCGCCATAGCGAGCGGGGATGAATCCGGCGCACGCTCTCGCACGTTTCCCCGGATATGAAGCTCTCTCGATACGCTCGCAGCGCCGCATGCTCGCTGCTCCTACTCGCTGCCTCACTAGGGGCCGTGCCGCACGGGGGCGCCCCGCCGCAAACAACGCAACGCATCGTCCTCGCCGGCGGCTGCTTTTGGGGCATGCAGGCGGTCTTCCAGCGCCTCAAAGGGGTCGAGCGAACCGTCGTGGGCTACGCCGGAGGATCGGCGAGAACCGCGCACTATGAGATCGTCAGCAGCGGGCTGACGCGGCAGGCCGAATCGGTCGAGATCTGGTTCGATCCGAAAGTCATCTCGTTGCAACAACTCTTCGCCGTCTATTTTACGGTCGCGCAGAACCCGACCGAGCTCGATTATCAAGGCCCCGATCGCGGGCCGCAATATCGCTCGGAGATCTTCTATACGACGGCGCAGCAGCGAGCGGTCGCCGAAGCGACGATCGCCTCGCTGACCAAAGCACACCGCTTCAACGCACCGATCGTGACCACCGTCGCCCCGCTCCGCGCGTTCTACCGTGCCGAATCCTACCATCAGAACTTCGAGCTCCGGCATCCGAACGATCCCTACATCGTAGAGGTCGATCTCCCGAAGTTACGCGCCCTGCACAAGCGCTTCCCGGAGCTGGTCACGCACGCTCACCGCTGATTGCCGGTGAGCGGGGCCTCGTCGAGATGGCTTCCGTAATCGGCAGGGTTGAAGTACCACGACGGGAGGCTCTTGGGAAAACGGATCTTTTTAAAGTCGTAGGTAACGTGCTTGCCGTCATCTTCGTAGCCACCGCCGACGCGACCGTCGATATGCGTGATGACGGGGTACCCGTCGACGCGCCCCATCGTACAGGTAAAGAGCACCGGGTAGATCTTCGTTGCACCGTCGCCGGTGACGAAGAGCCGGTCGGTCGCGGTGAATTTCTCGATCTCTAAGGTTCGCGCATCGACCCAGAGCTCGCGAAGACGATTGCGCATCGGCGTGCGCCGCGGCTTGACGCGGACATCGAGCAGCGGGCCGTCGCGGGTCACATCGACGATCTCGTAATCGGGGTCGTAGAGTGCCTTCACCACGATGATCGTCGGCAGCGGTGTGTACGCCGGTTCCGGCGTCGGTTTGAACGCTCTGGGGCGCGGCGTTGCCGGTGCGCGCTGGAAGATGTCGGCGGTCGGCGGCCCGGGATCGTAATCCTCGTTAAACGCAGCGCGTTCGAAACGCATCCGTCCGATCGCACCGAGATGGTAGAGCTTGCGCTTCAAGCAGGCGCGGTCGACCGTTCGACACCAATAATCGACCTGGTAGGTATTATCGTAATCCGGGTATCCGTAGTCGGTCATCTGTTTGCGGAAGAGCTCGTAGGTCTCATACGGCGGCGGCGGCCGATGCGAACGAAACACGCTGCGAATCTTCGCGAAGAGCACGACGTAATTCCCGATCGGCGGGTAGCTCGCCATCGCGTCCGGCGCTGCGGCCGCGGGATGCGGCAGTTGCCCGGCGAGCGCCCCAAGGAGCAAGGTCGAGAAAATGCCGATGAGGAGAGCGATGCGCGCCTTCATGCTGCTAAGAACGTATCGCTCGCCTCGATTGTCACGCTGCAATTAGAGATCGTTCCGAAGCACGTAGGCGACCGGGAAGGCGAAAAACACCACGTGGGCGATGAGGTTCGTCAGCAGCGCCGTGCCGGCAGGGAAGGCGGGCTCGAGGTGCTTTCCAAGCAGCACTCCTTGCATGCCGAGCATTACGACGACGCCGAAGATCGTGGCGTTGCCCCACCACGGCAGCTTCGGGATGAGCCGCAGAAAGATTGTGGCGTAGATCGCCGCCCAGACGATGGAGATCAGCAAGTGCAAAAGGATGCCGAGCGCGATGTACCACGGCGATGAGAAAGCCACCGCTCCCACCAAGCCCGATGAAATGAACATATAGACGCCGGGAAATGGCGCGTTCCTGGTGAGGACGAGAAAGAGATCGACGATGATGCCGCCGATGATGCCGGCAGCGATGATGCGTCCGATTCCGTGCGGGCGCTTCGCGAAGGTTTCAGCCACGGTCGTTCCTCCGATGAATGGTAGAAACACGGTGAGAGAATTCGCTCGCGGCGAGCGGTTGCGGGAGTTCGAGCGCGAAGAGAGGCGCCATGTCACGCCGTAAACGCTCACGCTCCCGCATGACTCCGGTTCGCGCGTTGGTAGCGGCTCTCGCCGTCATCATTGGAGTCTTCTTCGCCCGCTCCTTCCTTTTTCCGCACCCGCCCGAGCGCGTGGCGATTCATCCGCGCCCCAGCGCAACGGCGCTCCCACGCACGACGCCAAGCGCAGCACCGAGCGCCGCAGCGAGCCCGGCCCCTTCGAAGGCTCCGCGCGCACGGCGTACTCCGCTCCTTCCACCCACGGGCTCCCCCGCGCCGGTCGGGCGGGCGCGGCTCGCGCTGATCGTCGACGACTGCGGCCAATGGTTGCACATCGAGCAAGGCTATATCGCGTTGCCGATCCCGCTGACGATGGCAATTTTACCGGAGGTACGATACACCACGCGCATTGCCGATGAGGCTCATGCGGCCGGCAAGGGCGTGATGCTCCACCTTCCCATGCAACCGATCGCTGCGCTCGATCCCGGCCCCGGGAAGATCGTGGTTTCGATGAACGATGAGACGATCGAGGCGCAGACGGCACGCGATATCGACGCGGTCCCCTACGCAGAAGGTGCGAACAACCACGAAGGGAGCCGTGCGACCTCCGATCCGCGCGTGATGGCCGCGGTGATGCGGGTCTTCAAACGCCGCGGCCTTTTCTTCATCGATTCGCGCACGATCGCTACGACCGTCGCGCAACGCACCGCGCAAGAGTACGGTGTGCCGAACGCCGCCCGCGACGTCTTTCTCGACGACCGCAACACCGTTCCAGCCGTCGAAGCGCAACTGCGCCTCGCAGCGCACATCGCGTTAGAACGCGGAAGTGCAATCGCCATCGGGCACCCGCGCCCAGCGACGCTCGCTGCGGTGCGGGCGCTCTATCCCCAACTCCAGCGCGAAGGCATCACCTTTGTCCTCGCGCGCTCGCTCGTCAGTATCGACGGAAAGGCACCAAGGCCGTAACCGATATGAAGACCATCGCTTTCTACGGGGCGGGGCTCCTCGGCTCTAATTTCGTGCGTGCGTTTCGCCGCCGCGATTACGCGGTGCGCCTCTGGAACCGGACGGCTGCGCGCGCGCAGCCGCTCGCCGAGATCGGCGTGCAGATCGCTGCGACGCCCGAGGAGGCCGCGCTCGGCGCCGACTATCTCCATCTCTGCCTCAGCGACGATAGCGCCGTCGAAGGCGTGCTCGAACGCATCCTGCCGACGCTCTCCCCTACGACCCCAATCTGCGACCACACCACCTGCCTACCGCAACGCGTTGCTGCGCGCACGGCCGATCTCCGTGCAAAAGGCTTCCACTATCTTCACGCTCCGGTCTTCATGGGGCCGCCGAATGCCCTGGACGGCACGGGCTCGATGCTCGTCAGCGGCGATCGGGCCGAGATCGCTCGGGTTCGCGAACATCTTACGGCGATGACCGGAACGCTCCGCGATCTCGGCGAGCGAACCGAGGCCGCCGCGATCTATAAGTTGCTTGGCAACGCCATGATTCTCGCGGTCATCGGCGGGATCGCCGACGTGCTGCATATCGGTGCCGCTCAGGGACTCACCGGCCCCGAGAGCTTCAAAATTTTCGACTTCTACGATCCCAAAGGGCAGATCGAAGGACGCGGGCGGAGAATGGCCGCCGGCGACGAGAGCGCTACCTGGAGCGTTGAAATGGCACTCAAAGATGCGCGGCTCATGCAAGGTGCCGCCTACGATCGAGCGCTGCCGGTTATCGACGCCGTCGCCGGGCAGCTCGCCGAGCTCGCCGCTACGGGTGCGGCGAAGGCCGATCTCGCGGCGCTCGCGCGTTCGGAGGCGCGGACGGGGCCGTAGCCGGGAGCGGGGTACGCCGCGGAAGCGGTACACCATTCCACTTTGGGCGCGGCGTCGGGGCGGGGCGGGCAGCAAAGACAACTCGAGGAAGCGGATTGGGTTGCTCGGGCAATCGCGGATCGAGCTCGGGGAGCGGCGTTCGGATCTCAACGCTGCGCGCTGCGGCGATATACCGCACTTCGTCACCCAAGGGGCGGAGCGTCGCTGCGAGCGGGAGGTAGAGTTCGGCGAGCGGGCGATCTGCCGAGCGCGGCACGCGAAGCACCACGCAGCGACCGCTCCGATAGATATAGAGACGGTTGCCGACGCGGATGATGCGGTCCACAAACTCCGCAACGACCGGCCATGCGGGCGCATAGAGATGCCCGCTCCGCAGCACCACCGGGCGGTAGGAGCGGACCGGTGCACCGTCGCGGAGCACGAGGGGCGGTGGGAGAAACGGCACGATACGGCGATATACCGCACCCGATGGCGCGAATCTTTGCGATCTTCAGGAATGCCGGCGCGCGTTTCTCCTCCGAGGGCTGCGCCTTTGCAGCCCAGGCGGTCGCATTTAACGCCCTCTTCTCGCTCTTTCCGCTCGTCGTGCTCGCGATCGGCGGCGTCTCGCTCTTTATCCATCATGGCCGCGAGCGGGTGCTCGCTTTCTTCGACGAACTCGCCCCGGCGCTCCACCACGTGGTCGCGGCGAATCTCAGCGCGTACTACTACGGACGCGGCATTACCAGCGTCATCGCCCTGGTCGTTTTGATCTGGTCGGCGAAAAATCTCTTTATGTCGCTCGCCTTTGCACTCGATCGAACGATGCGCGTCGAAGAACGGCGCCCGCTCGTCGCGCATATCGCGATCGCCGTCGTTGCGTTACCGATTCTCGGCCTCGCGCTGCTCGTCGCACTCGTACTGCCGGTGATATTCTCGCTCGCGTTTGCAATGGCCCAGATTCCCGACCGCCGCGACCTTCTGCACCTCGCCGCATACGCGATCTCGCTCGCACTTGTTTTCGCCGGCTCGCTCTTTCTCTATCGCCTTTTGCCAAATCGCGACGTGCCGTGGGCGACGGCATTGCCCGGGGCGATCCTCTGCGCAACGCTCTGGCCGCTCGTGCAGTATGCCTTTACGCTCTATACCCTGCATATGAACTATACGGCGATCTACGGGGCGCTCACCGCACCGATCGTTCTATTGCTCTGGTTTTATTTGATCGGCTCGATCTTTCTTTTCGGCGGTGCGCTCAATGCCTCCGTCGAAGCACACCGTATGGAGAATCCTACGTGACGCTCGTCTTCATTCACGGGGCCGCATGTACGCAGGCGGTCTTCGATCGACAACTCGATGCGTTTCCCGATGCAACGGCACTCGCGCTTCCCGGCCACGGCGTTCCCGGTAGCGCCGAGGATATCGCCGGTTTCGCCGACGCCGTCGAAGCGCAGATCGTGGCCGAGAACCTCTGCGACGTCGTGCTTTGCGGTAGTTCGATGGGAGGCGCGATCGCTTTAGAGATTGCGATTCGCAAAACGATCCCGCTCGCCGGCCTCGTCACAATAGGAAGCGGCGCGAAATTGCGCGTTGCGCCACCGATTCTTGAAGCGCTCCGCCACCACGACGCAGCGGTGCTCGAAACGCTCGCCGATGCGATGTTCGCCGACCCAACCCCGGAGAGGCGCGCCGCGATGATCGCCCAGTTTGAAGCGATCTCGCCCGCGCAGCGGCTCGCCGATTTCCTCGCTTGCGATGCCTTCGACGCCCGCGAGCAGGTCGCGACGATCCGGGTGCCCACCTTGCTGCTGGTCGGCGAACGCGACCGAATGACCCCACCGGATCGTTCGCTCTTCCTCGCCGACCGGATTGCCGGCGCGCGCGTCGAAGTACTTCCGGGAGCCGGGCACCTCGCAATGCTCGAAAGCCCCGAGGCGACGAACCTTCAGCTCGCCCGCTTCGTTGATTCCCTACATGGCTAACTGCCGTACGTTTATAGAACCCCCGAAAGGACCGTCCGTGCGACGACTCTTCCTCGCGATGCTCGCCCTCTGTGCCGTCCCGGCGCTTGCCGCACCCCATGCCGTCGCCGCGCGCGCGGTCGCCAGCCCAAGCCCGGCACCCAAGCTCTCCCCGAAGGGCACACCGCCTGCCAAGGGTACTCCGGCGCCAAAGGCAACGCCGATCGCGAGCGGACCGAAGGTCATCGTCTATCCCTTCACCGCGACCTCGAGCGGTCTGCCCGCAAAGGCAGGTGCGACGGTCGCAAAAATCTTCGTGCATGCCTTCCAGGCGAGCGGCGGCCTCGACGTTCTGCCTACCCCGCCGCCGACCGCCGTGAAGCTCTATTCAGCGACCGCTGCCCGCCTCGGCGCAGGGTACTATATCTCCGGGTACCTCACGCCGATCGGCGAGGGCGTCTCGGTGCTCGAACAGGTGGTTAGCGTGACCAACGGCGTGATCATCTATTCGAAGACAGCGCAAGTTTTTTCGGTGAGCGACGCCGGTGCGCTCGCGCTCAACGCGCGGCGTGCGATTCTTGCCGACGCGGGGGTCGGGCGCGATTATCAACCGAGCGCGCCCTCGAGCACGCCGGCGCCGACGGCGACCGGCCCTGCCGGACAGGCTGCATCGATAAAAATCTCGGGCATCTCCGGGGTGCTCGGCCATATCTTCGGGAAGCGGCCGACCGTTGCCGCAGCAGCTACGCCGACGCCGGAGCCGAAGCCCTCGCGTCGCGCACTTATCGTTCGCGTCAACGGGAATGCTCCCGGCGGCGTTCTCACCACCTCAACCGATCTGCTTGCAGCTGATTTGCACCGCCACTTTCACACTGCGATCGTCGGTGCGCCTCCGGGCCCGATCCCAACGGAGGCGAACGCGATTTGCGGCACCGATCGCGACGCGACGATCCTTACCGGAACGCTCGCGTTGGTTCCCGGAGGATTCATGCACCGCGGTAGTACGCGATTCTATCTCAAAGCCTATGCATGTTTCGGGGCACTGCTCTATCACGGCCATGCGAGTGCGGGCGATACACCGACCGCAATTCGAAAAGCCGTTGACGATTACGTCGAGCTCCATCCCGAGAATCGCTAGAAGCCGATTCTCAGGCGCACGGCGAGCATACGGAGTGATGGTTGGCCCTAGGTTCGCGCCGCTGCGATCTCGAGAGGTAGTCCGTACCGCGCTCTAGCGTTCATCGCCGTCGAGTAGGCCGAGCGGCGGATCGACCGTGATGTAGCCTCCGTTCACGTCGATCTTCAGCACGATTGCACGCACCATCGGCACCATGCGCCCGCCGACGACAAGCATATCGCTGCTCGGCCAGTGCTCGACGCGCTCGACCGGGCCGTAATTGCGTCCATCGACTGCGCGCACTTCCAGGCCGCAGAGATCGTCGTCGAGATATTCGTCACTACCGAGATCGATGCGATCGCGCTCGACGCTGAGCGAGGCGCCATTGAGTGCTTGCGCCGCTTCAACGCTCTCGATACCTTCGATGCGAATCAACAGTCGGCCCTTGTGTTCGCGAACGCCGGTTACGACGATCTCCCGATAACCGTCGGCACTCTGTAAACCAAAACGCGCACCCGCTACAAAGAGCGTACGACCCGCGTTAGACGGGTCGCACTTGATCTCTCCACGCACGCCGAACGCTCCGGCGAGATATGCAAGCGGAATACGCTCAGGCTTCCGGTTCACCCTCGGCCTCTTCGCGGTCGAGAATATCGACGGTAATGCGATCCTCCGCCGACGCGCGTGCGATGGTTCGCAGCGCGTGCGCCACGCGTCCGCTGCGACCGACGACTTTGCCGAGATCTTCGCGATCCACGACCACTTCGATCGTCGGTTGTCCCGTCTCATCGAGAAAGAGATCGACCTCGACCGCATCGGGTTTACTCACGAGTTTGCGCGCCAGAAAATCGAGAATGCTCTGTGCACGGCGTTGCCCTGCATAGGGATCGCCGCTTCGCGGCGTCCGTTCGCGCGGTGCAGTCGGGCGTGCGGGAGCATCGCGACGGGTGCGGCCACGCGGGGCGCTCGGCGCGGCGGGGCGGTCGGGCTGTTGCTCGTCGCGTTCGATATCACCGACCGGCCGTTGCCCCGAGACGCGTCTGCCGGCGAGCGTTGCCCGCCGCTCTTCCTCTCCGGTCTCTTCGCTAAAGAGGCCGAACTCGTCGTCGAAAGCGCTCACCCTAGCTCTCGCTCGCCGCCTTCTTGGGCTTGCGTTTGGCAGTCGGCGCGGGGCCTGGATCCATGATTCCACGCGCGGCGAGCAGACGACGGACGGTCTCGGAGGGCTGGGCACCTTTCCCCATCCACTCTTTGACCTTCGCTTCGTCAATCTCGACGGTTTTCGGTTCGGTTCGTGGATTGTAATGCCCGAGAATCTCGATGAATTTTCCATCGCGCGGCGAGCGCGAATCGGCAACGATAAAACGATACGTGGGCTGTTTCTTTGCGCCCATGCGGCGCAACCTGATCTTAACCATGCTTCTCCTATCGGAATGAGCCACGAGCAAGTTGCGGGCGGCGTTTGCCCCCGAATTGCTTCATGAGCGATTTTGCCTGATCGAACTGTTTGATCAGGCGGTTGACATCGGCGACCTGCGTGCCTGAGCCAAGAGCGATGCGTTTGCGCCGAGATCCATTGAGAATCTGGGGGCTCTGCCGTTCTTGCCGCGTCATCGAGCAGATGATCGCCTCGGTTTTTTTGAGCTCCGTCTCAGGGAGTTCAAAATTCTTTGGGAGCGCGCGCGACATCCCTGGGATCATCTTGATAAGGTCGCCCATCGACCCCATCTTGCGAACCTGTCGTAGCTGGTCGAGAAAATCGTCGAGCGAGAATTGCGCGTTGCGCATCTTTTGCTCGAGTGTTTTCGCCTGCTCCTCGGTATAAATACCGCGCGTCTTTTCGATCAGCGTCAACACGTCGCCCATTCCGAGAATGCGCGAGGCTAAGCGATCGGGATAGAAGGGTTCGAGCGCGGAGAGTTTTTCTCCAACGCCGATAAATTTAATCGGTGCGCCGGTGCGCTCGAAGATCGAGAGCGCCGCGCCGCCGCGCGTATCGCCATCCATTTTCGTCAGCACGATACCGGTTATGCCGAGCCTGCGATGAAACCCATCAGCGACATTGGCTGCTTCTTGCCCCGTCATCGCATCGGCGACGAAGAGCAGCTCGCGCGGACGGGTGACGGCCTTGATCCGTTCGAGTTCGGCCATCAGGGCATCGTCGATCTGCAGGCGACCTGCAGTATCGATGATGACGGTCGAAATGCCGAGACGTTTAGCTTCGGCGACGCCGAGGCGTGCCGTCTCGACGGGATCGGCGGTTCCCCGCTCGTAGACCGGCAGATCGATCTGTTCGCCGAGGCGTTGCAACTGCGTTATTGCAGCCGGACGATAGATATCGGCGGCAACGAGCAGGCTGCGTCGCCCCTGTTCCTTGAGCCGCAGCGCGATTTTACCCGCGTGCGTCGTTTTCCCCGAACCCTGCAGCCCGACAAGAACGATCACCGAGGGTGGAGCGTCGCTGAACTGAAGGCGAGCTTCGGCACCGCCGAGGAGTGCGACTAACTCTTCGTGACAGATCGAGACGATCGTCTGCCCCGGTGTGAGCGAAGCGAGGATATCCGCGCCGAGCGCTCGCTCTTTCACGCGCGCAACGAACGCCTTCGCCGACGCAAGCGAAACGTCTGCCTCCAAGAGCGCTACGCGAACTTCGCGTAGCGCTTCGGTGACATCGCTCTCGCTGAGACGACCACGCCCGGTTAGACGCGAGAAGACCGCGCCTAACCGATCGCTGAGCTGTTCGAACACGCCTTCGGTGCCGGTCTAGGCCTTCGCCGTTGCCTCGTCGATGCGCGCAACGGCATCGCCGACGGTCTTGATCTTCTCCGACTCCTCGTCGGGGATGCTGATATTGAATTCGGTTTCGAACGCCATCACCAATTCCACTTGGTCGAGCGAATCGGCACCGAGATCGTCGGTGATCGAGGCTTCCGGCGTCACTTCTGACTCCTGAACGCCGAGTTGTTCGACGATGACTTTCTTTACGCGATCGAAGGTGCTGCTGGACATGATTCTCCTTGTAGTACGGTGATTCGGTTTTAGGTGACGATGCCGCCGTCAACGACGATGCACTGGCCCGTGACGTACCGAGACGCATCGGAGCAGAGAAACGACACCACCCCGGCAACATCCTCCGGGGTCCCCGCGCGCCCGAGCGCCGTTTTGGCGATCAGAGCCTCGCGGTACGCTGCGGGCATCGAGGCGGTCATCGCCGTCTCGATAAGGCCCGGAGCGACACTATTCACGCGGATATTCCGCGAACCCAACTCCTTGGCGAGCGAACTGCCCAGCGCGAGGAGGGCCGCCTTCGAGGCGGCATAGGCACTCTGCCCGGCATTGCCGGTGATTCCGACGATACTGCTCAGTAAGACGATACTTCCCGAACGCTGCTTCATCATCGGGCGCGTTACCGCCGCGCAGAGGTAGAATGCGGACTTCACGTTCACATCGAGCAAATGGTCGAGTTGCTCGGGCTTCATTCGCATGAGCAACGCATCGATCGATTGCCCGGCGTTAGCAACGGCAAAGTCGATGCGACCGAAGCTTTCCTGTGCACGAAGAACCGCTGCATCGACCGAGGCCGCGTCGGCGACGTCGGCAACGAGTATTTCAATGCGCGCATCGGCGCGCACGGAGCGGCAGGCTGCAGCACTCTCCTCAAGGGCGGCGGTGTCGCGCCCGACGAGCGCACAATCGGCTCCAAGGCGAACGAGGTCGACGGCGATCGCACGACCGATGCCGCGGCTCGCTCCGGTGACGATCGCACTACGCCCTGCAAAGATCACGCGCCGACCTCGGCGAGAAGGCGAGATTGGAGCCGCTCGATTCCCGCTGCGTCGGAGACGGTTAGCACCTCGGGTGCATTCGGCACGCGTTTCATCATCGGTGCGAGGACCGCGCTCGCTCCGAACTCGACGATGAGATCGAGCTTGCATTCAAGCAATCGGATCGCCGTTTCGTGCCAACGTACCTCGTGAGCGATCGACGTAACGAGATTCGCTCGCATCGCCTCAACGCTGCGGTACGATCGTGCATCGACGTTCGAGATCACCTCGATGCGTTCGGGCATCCTAAAGGGTGCAGCATCGACGGCGGCTTGGAATCGTGCGACTGCAGGCTGCATCAATGCCGAGTGCCAAGCGCCCGAGACGTTGAGCGGTACGACGCGCTTCGCCCCGGCTGCCAGCGCCGCTTCACCCGCGGCAAGCACCGCCTCGAGATCTCCGGAGATAACGATCTGGGCCGGCGCGTTGAAATTCGCGGGAGAGACGCGTCGCCCCGTTCGCTTCTGGGCGGCCTCGCTCACCGCGCGCACTGCCTCGGCATCGAGGCCGAGGATCGCAGACATTCCGCCGGGGGCCATCGCCGCCGCGTCGTTCATCGCTTTTCCACGCTCGTCGACGATGCGCAGCGCATCGTCGAACTCCAGGGCGTCGGCGATAACCAGGCTGCAAAACTCCCCGAATGAATGGCCGGCGGAGGCAACGAGCGCCTCGCCGAGCCCTTGCACGGCGTATGCAAGCGCGAGATTCGTGACGAAGATCGCCGGTTGGCTGTATTGCGTCTCGCGCAAGCGTTCTTCGGGGCCTTCACGTTGCAGCGCGAGAAGGTCGTAACCGAGAATAGCCTCTGCGCGGGCAAAAAGCTCCGATGCGGCCGGGTAGCGCAGCGCCGCATCGACGCCCATGCCGAGCATCTGCGAGCCCTGTCCCGGAAAGATTGCTCCGACGCGCAACTCGCTCACGCCGACCACCGCCAGGTCACCGCGCCCCACGAGAGTCCGCCGCCGAAGGCCACGAAAACGATAACGTCATTATCGCGGACGCGCCCAGCCGCGACCGCTTCGGAGAGCGCGATCGGAATCGATGCCGCCGACGTATTGCCGTATTCGTGAATGTTGACAACCACGCGATCGGGGCCCATGTTCAAATATTTCGCCGCCGCATCGACGATGCGTTTGTTGGCTTGATGCGGGATGAGCAGGTTTAAGTCGTCGCGCGTAAGGTTCGCTTTTTGCAGCGCGACATCGGTCGCGGCGATCATTTTCGTTACGGCAAACTTAAAGACTTCGCGCCCCTGCATCGCGAGGAAGTTTTTGCGCTCGGCAAGATTTTCAGCGTTGATGGGGTTGCGCGATCCCCCGGCTTCGACGAAAAGTAATTCGGGACGGCTACCATCGGAGCCGAGCTCCGAGGAAAGGAATGAATCTCTTTCAGCGGCTTCCAGAACGACGGCGCCGGCACCATCGCCGAAAAGAATCGCCGAGCCGCGATCTTCGTAATTCGTAATCGAGGTCAGCGTCTCCGCACCGATGAGGAGGATACGCTTATAGACACCACCGCGAATCAACGCCGAGGCCGTGGTGAGACCGTAAATAAAACCGCTGCAAGCGATATTGATATCGAAGCCCGGTTTATCGACGCCGCCGAGCCGGGAGGCGACGATGCAGCCGGTTGCCGGAAAGCTATAGTCGGGCGTAACGGTAGCGACGATGAAGCAATCGATATCGCTCGCATCGAGCCCCGCGTGAGCGAGCGCTTTGCGCCCCGCGGCTACGGCAAGATCGCTCGTCGCTTCGCCCGGAGCGACCCAATGGCGCCGCTTCATTCCGGTGCGCGAGACGATCCATTCGTCGGAGGTGTCGAGCCAGCGCGCGAAATCTTCGTTCGTTACAACGCGTTCGGGCGCATAATGCCCGACGCCCGCGATCCGAACTCCGGTCAACGACACTTAGTCGTGCGTGTGGCCGGCGTGTTCGTCGCGGACTTCGACCACCGTGCGTCCATCGTAGGTACCGCAATGTTCGCAGATGAAATGCGGACGCTTCGGCTGGCGGCACTGCGAGCAGGCCGTCGTCGTCACGGGATTGAGTTTCCAGTTCGCGGCGCGACGGCTACGCGTCTTGCTGCGAGGGGTTTTCCATTTTAAGTTCGCCACGTTTTTCTCCAGTTTCGCACGAGCATGCGCCCGAGTTCTTGTTCGCTCCGCAGAGCCCGCAGAGCCCGCGGCACTCTTCGGAGCAGCGCATCCGCATTGGAAGCGCGCCGAGCAGCACCTGCTGCGCTAGATCTGCGATATCCAATCGCCCGCCGAGAAGGACGTTTCCTTCGCCGAAGGGGTCGTCCTCGCGACCGACGTGCGGGTTGATGCGCTCGTCGATCGCGACCACCATCGGTCGCGTTACCTCTTCCAGGCACCCCACGCACGCAGCGCCCACCGTGCCCGCCGCTTCGCCGACGAGGTGGAGGAGGCCATCGGTGGCCTGCACCTCGAGGTGAACGCGAACGGGCCCAACGAACGAGATATCCTCGAAGGGTTCTAGGGCAACCTCGTCGTCGATGAGGATCCGCTGGCGACTTCCCGCGAGGAGGCCGGAGAGATCGACGGAGTGCGAGCGAGCCAAAGAAACCTGCGCCTTGCGTTGGGAAGGCCCCGCCGAGGCGGGGCCCTTTGGTACAACCAAGCCATTGTAGAGGCGGGCCGGACTCTTGTCAAACCGCTCCTTCGTCGCAGAGGGGGGATGCTATGACCGCCCTCTCTTCTCCCGCCGCCACGCTCGCCGCCCACGGCGTCGCCTTTGCCGCCCCCATCGCGCGGGCGGCGGCACGAAATGGGCTCGACCCCTCGCTTTTAGCGGCGGTCGCGGCGCAAGAGACCGGTGGTCCGGGAGTGAACGCCGGGCGCAATATCCTCGGGGATGGCGGCCATGGTCACGGCGTTTTTCAGATCGACGACCGCTACCACGCCTTCGCCCGGAGCGCGGCGGCGATGGACCCCGCACAGAACGCCGAGCACGCCGCCGAGATGCTGCATGGGCTCCTTACTCGCTATGGCGGCGACGAACGTGCCGCCCTTTCCGCCTATAACGCCGGCTCGCCGAACGCCCGCGGAACGACGACTCGCTGGGCCGATGGGAGCGTTCTCGGCTATGCTGACTCGGTGCTCCGACACCAGGCGCAGATCGAGGATGCCCGCGCCGAGCTTCCCAGTGCCGCTGCAAGCGCCGCCGGCTACGGGGGCTCCGCGCGGGGCGCGCCCGCGATACCACTCGCGCCTCCCCCTACCGCACATCACGGCGAACAACCCTGGCTCGATGAACTCGCTGCCGAATCCAACGCCAGCACCCCCACATCGTAAGGAGATCAATCGTGGCATTTCTTCCCGCCCTCGCCGAGGCCGCCGCCCCGGCCCTGCTCTCGATCGGTGCATCCGCAATCGCCGGAGGTGCCCAAAACGGAGCGATGAGCGCTATGAATAGCTGGGACGAGAACTTCCAGCTCGGCCTCTATGCATCCCAGATGCAGCATCAGGAGCAGCTCTCGATGCAGTCGGCGCTCTTCGACGAAGCGACCGCCGAGCGCTCCGAGAACATGCGCGAGATCAACACGCTGCGCAACGTCGAGATGGCGCAGATCAAAGCCGACAACGACATCACGAAGAAGTTCATCCAATCGATCTCGGCATGAAAGCGGCGCCTGCCCAAGCGCGAGGAGTCGGCACGCCGGCTCCCGCCACCGCTCCGACGTTGGAGACCGACGCGATCGCCGCCGAGCATCAAGCGGCGGTCGACCAGGCCTCGTTGCTGGCGATGCACGAGCAGTTCGACCAAGTCACCGCCGTGCGCTCCGAGCAGATGCGCGAGAGCGATGCCCTCCAAAGCCTGCTGATGGCCGAGCTCAAGAGCGCCGACGATACCCTGAAAAAGTGGATCGCGATGATCTAGATAATCTGCCGGAAAGTCGGGAGGGAGGGAGTTGCGCGGTGTGCTATACTCCCAAATCGTCGGGCCATTAGCTCAGTTGGTTAGAGCGCATGCTTGATAAGCATGAGGTCCCTGGTTCGAGACCAGGATGGCCCACCAGCGACTTTTTTTTTTGCGAGCGACCTTCCAGTTTCTCGCTTTTCTGTAATGTTTTCGTCACGTGCGTTCTACGAAAAAGTTCGTCGTGTTTATCTTGGTGGAGGGCTGGGAATGCTCCCGATTGCGGGCCGACCGCTCGCACCGCCAAGGAGGAACGCATGAAATTTGGAGCACTCGCACTCGCACTGACATTCGCTCTCGCCGCTTGCGGCGGCGGAGGCAGCGGAGGCGGCGGCACGGTGCCGACGTCGGGCACGTCGCAACTCTCCGTCGCGATGATGGATGCACCGATCCAACTCAACGGCATAACGGTGACCGCAGTGAATCTCGGCATCGATAAAGTCGAAGCAGTCGGTAACGGCAGCGCCGTTTCGGTTCTGCAGTCGTACTCGTCACCGAATGTCGTCAACATTCTCAACTATACGTCGGCGTCGAACGCATTGAGCTTCTCGGGGACGATTCCAGCCGGCAATTACCAGCAGATTCGTCTCGTACTTGATACTGCGACCACGACGATTTCCTACACGCAGAACGGGACGACCTATACCGATGTTCCCTTGACCGTCCCGAGCGCAACGCAAGGCGGATTCGGCAACGCAACCTCGACCGACTCGGGCGATGGAGCCGGCACCGCGGGCGTCAAGGTAAACGTTTCACTCAGCGCCCAAGCCGGAAGCACGTACGGCTTCGTCCTCGATTTCAACGCGGGACAATCGATCGTCGAAACCGGCGGCGGAAACTTCATGATGAAGCCGGTGATCGTTGCAACGGCAGTCGCGCAATCAGGCTCGCTCTCGGGCACGGTGCTGAACCAGGCCGGCTCGCCGGTGGTCGGGGCCGAGGTTGAGGCGACGCAGAACGGAACGGTCGTCAACGCCGGCATCACCGATGCGAACGGTAATTTTAGCATCGATGCCTTACCCGCCGGGACGTATAGGCTTATCGTCGAGAACAGCTATACCACGCAAGCCGGAGCGCAAGTGACGGCAACGGGCTACGACGCCTCGGTCGGCGTCTCGTTGACGGTCTCAACCAGCGCGACGGTTACCGCCGGGCAGAGTACCGCGGTTAGCACCATCGTCGACTAAAGAGCGCCGCCGTGCAGGGATCTGCGGACATCGGTCGTTTCCGGCAGGCACTGCGACGGAAACGTACAAGGCCGGAACCGATGTCCGCACGTCCACTCTTCCATCGCGCGCTCTCGCCGCTCTTCTTGAGCCTCGCGCCGCGTTTGCGACCGTCAATGCGCGCACCGGGTGCGCGCGCGTTGAAGCGTTGGTGGTACCGCTGTTTCTCCGATCCATACACGAATGTTGTCGACAGACCGGTTCGTGTTATCGCTTCTTTCGGCGGCGTTTTCGAAGGTCGCCTCAGCGGGGTCGTCCAGCGTAGTCTCTTTCATTTCGGCGTTTTCGAACCGAATCTCACCGCTTTCATCGTTGCGCGTCTGCACCCCGGCGACACCTTCATCGATGTCGGGGCGAATGTTGGCTATTTTACCCTGCTCGCAGCGACGCTCGTCGGCCCCGATGGGCACGTCGTGTCGATCGAAGCCTCGCCGAGTACCTATTCGGCGCTTCAGAAAAACATTGCAGCAAATGGCGCGAAAAACGTGCGCACCGTCAACGTTGCCGCCTTCGACTGCGAGGCTTCCGTCCCGATCTATTATCTGCCCGAGGAAGAGTTCACCAGCGGTGCAAGCCTCCTACGCTCGATCGGCCCCCAAGAGGCGATCGTGTCGGCGAAACCTCTTGCAGCCATACTATCGGCGCACGAGCTCTCAAATGCCCGACTCATCAAAATCGACGTCGAAGGAGCCGAAGAGCGCGTCGTTACCGGGCTTCTGCAAGCCGAGCAGCATCTTCGGCCCGACGTCGAGATCGTCGTCGAGGTGCTTCCCGAACTCTTCGACGCCGTTCGCACACGCTTTGCCGCATGCGGATTCAGCGCTTCGATTCTCGATAATCCGCTCGACCCGCTCGCCGATCGCAACGCCTGCACTCGACCGCGACCGATACCAGCGGGCGTACGCCCGGCGGAGGTTGCGATGTCCCACGGGGTGATCTATCTGCTCTTCTCGCGAGGCCCGGCGCCGAGGTAGCGCTGAGAGTTCTGGTGGAGACGACAGGAATCGAACCTGCGACATCCTGCTTGCAAAGCAGGCGCTCTACCAACTGAGCTACGTCCCCGTCGCGGCGCTCGTGGGTTAGCCTCGGGGCGTGGAAGTTCCTCTCGGGCCCGAGCCCCGGCGCCGAAGGAGTCTGCGCACCCGGCGTGAAGAGAAGGCGCCGCACCTTGGGGGCATAGCTCAGTTGGTAGAGCATCACGCTGGCAGCGTGAGGGTCAGGAGTTCGAGTCTCCTTGCCTCCACCAAGAAACGCCCGATTTCATGGGCGTTTTTCTTTTCAGCAGGTAACGCACCGCAGCGTTTTTGTTGCACGGGCGTATGCGTGCAATCGCCGATCGCGCGTCATCAGGCTCGCGCGGTAGGCAATCGCGGTAGCCGCCAGGATTCGGTCGGCGGGATCGGCGTGCATCGGATGGGGCAACATCGCCGCCTCCGCGGCGATCGTCGGCGAGATCGCCGCCGTCACCACGCCGGGGAGCGCGAACATCTCTCGCACGTAGGTGTCGGTCGATACCGCAAGACGCAGGCGGCCTTTCTCAACCAGCATCCCGATCTCCCAAGCCGAGATCGGCGAGAGCAAGAGGCGCCCGTCGCGCGCTGCAGCATCGATGCGCTGTTGAACCGCAGGTCGCAGCATTCCGGCGGTCGCCCACACCGCAGCGTGCGTATCAAGCAAAATTGGCGCCATCGTTCTCCCACGATCCTTCGACAGGCTCAACGATCTCGCCGACATCGATGAGCTTCTCGCGCAGAGCGCCGCAAAACGCTCCGCCGGGCGCGCGCGCCGGAACCAAACGCGCAACCGCTCTCCGGTGTTTCGTGATAACCACCTCCGCGCCGGAACGCTCGACATCATCCATGATTTCGAGGCAGTGCGTTTTGAAGGCGGCCGCTCCGATCGTGCGCGACCCGAGCAACAAGAGCGAGATCGGCCGAGCGCCGCTCGTTCCCTTTTTTATGGTCATAGTATACGACCATTCTATCCAACTGCCGCAAGAAGGGCAAACGGTACGCGCGTGGGCGGGGCAGGCTGAGGGCGCATACGACGCGTACCCCACACCTGCGGAGGGTGCCGGGCGATCGCGCCGCGGATGCGGCGAGGAAAGTCCGGGCTTCAGCGGGCAGGATGCAGGCTAACGGCCTGTCGGGGTAACTCGAAGGAAAGTGCCACAGAAACATACCGCCGTCGGCGCGAGCCGCCGGTAAGGGTGAAATCGTGAGGTAAGAGCTCACGGAGGACTACGGTGACGTAGCCTCGCGGTAAACCCCATCCGAAGCAAGACCGCTCGATACCTGTCGCTTGCGGCAGGCGGGTCGCCCACCCGGCTCGAGTTACGTTGCATCGAGGTACGCGGTGACGCGTGCCCCAGAGAGATGATCGTCGCCTGCACGACCTGCAGGTACAGAATCCGGCTTATAGGCACGCCTCCGCTCGTGCAACCTTCCAGGGTCGGCGCGGCGTTGCTACGAAAAGAAACATCCCCTCCACGTCCTCCATCGTTAGGATCCAGACATGAGCGAGCAGACCTTCACCCCCGATATTACCGTCGATCAAGCCTTCAAGATGCACGCCGGTGCGCGGCGCGTCTTCGCGCGCTTCCACCTCGGCGGCTGCAGCAATTGCGCGATTAGCGAATCGCACACGATCGGCGCGGTCAGCGAAGACTACGGGATTCCACTGCCGATGCTGCTCGACGCGCTCAATGCGCTCTGGGATCAAGGCGCGCATGCAGTCGGCGACAAGGTGCGTATTCCCGCAGAACTGCGGGCAAAGATTCCGCAGTTGGCACAGGTGCCGGAGACGGGAACGATCGTCGGCGTCGAGAGCGGCGCGTACACCGCCGAGTTCGGCGAGGTTCGCTTACAAGGGCTTGCTGAAGATTTCATCCCATTCGAAGCGAGCGCCGAGGCGGCGACCGCCTAACCGTTCTTCCGCAGCGAGCCTAACTCAACGGGCGGCGTGATTCGAAGCCTTCGTTCTCGCCGTGCCAATAGGCGACGACCGGCTCTCCCAACTTCCAGCAGAGCCACACGGGTTCACCCTCGCGCTCGCTTGGGAAATCGATAAGCCCAAGGTCGATATCTTTCACCACGCAGCCGAAATGCTCGATGCGATGGATGAGCCGAATGATCTCGATCTTCATCTCGCCGAATCGCGGCGTCGGCAGGGTCGAATGCGGCCCCGCCAGACGGCTGCGGCTCCCGCCAACGCGCAGATCGGGGTTCGTCGCAAGCAGGTTGATCGCCAGCTCGCGCCGCAAGCGCAAGAGCTCCTCTACCAGCGGCTCGATTTTAGCGATGAGGGCGTTTGCCTCGCGCGGAGAAAACAACGACATGCCGACTCCTGCACCACGGTACCCCGAGATCCACCTGGTCATCGCCGCGGGCCTTTCGGGCGCCGGCGTCACCCAGACGCTCAAGATCCTCGAGGATATCGGCTTCGCCTGCGTCGCGCAACTTCCCGCCGACCTTCTCACCGTAACCCTCGAGCACTTTCATGCGCGAGGCATCGGCCGCGTAGCGCTCTCGTTCTCGCTGCCCGATGGAGAGGTGGCCGCCTTCGTGCCGCGCATCGATGCGCTGCGCGCGCAGGTAGCGCGCCTCGACGTACTATTTCTCGAAGCCGCAGAGAGCGCTCTCGTCGGACGCTTCAGCGAAACGCGCCGACGCCATCGATTGAGCCCCGGCGTCACCCTCACCGAAGCCATCGAGCGCGAACGCACTGCACTCGCACCGCTCCACGATCTCGCAACTACGACCATCGCCACCGACGCCATGACGCTCTCGCAACTGCGCGCTCGAGTGGCCGTCGCAGTCGGCGAGGATCTCGGCGGCACGCTGGAGGTAACCTTTCTCGCCTTCGGTTTTAAGTACGGGCTTCCGCCCGAGCTCGATTTGCTCTTCGACGTTCGCTTTCTCGCCAATCCAAATTACGATCCCGAGCTACGCGAACGACTTGGAAGCGAGCCTTCCGTCGCGGCATTTATCGAACGCGACGACACCTTGGAGCCCTTTCTCCTACGCGCCGTCGAGCTCGTTCGCTTTCTTCTTCCGCTCTACAAACGCGAAGGCAAGACGCGGGTTACCATCGGCGTCGGGTGCACCGGAGGACGCCACCGGTCGCTCTATGTCGCGCGCCGATTGAGCGCAGCGTGCAACGATATTCGCGGCTTGGAATGCAGCGTTACCGCGCGGGATATCGGTCGCTAATGCGTTCGCGAATCCTCACCGGTGCCCAATGGATCCTTCCCGGCTTCGGTATCAAACGATGGATGTTCGTCACGTTGCTCGGTCTCTTTTTCGTTCTCGATGCTGCAAACCGCATCGTCGTCGCATCGGGAATACACCTCCGCCTTGACGAGATGATCGATTCCTTCGTCGTCGATCTCATGCCGCCGTCCTTTCTTACCTCGGCATTCATCGCCATCGGCATCTTTCTCATGGCCTCGGGCCTCTATTTCAGCGTGCGGGCCGTCGCACGCTCCGCTCGCGAACCGCGCGCCGACCCGCTAGGGCGTCTGCGTCGTTTCAAACTCGCACAAGGCTATAAAATCGTGGCGATCGGTGGTGGAACGGGGCTATCGACGTTGCTTCGTGGGCTCAAGGCACACACCAGCAACATCACCGCCGTCGTCACGGTGAGCGACGACGGTGGATCCTCGGGGCGACTCCAGAAAGAGCTCGGCGTCCTTCCTCCCGGCGACATTCGTAACTGTTTGGTCGCACTCGCCGATGACGAAGCGTTGGTGACCGATCTCTTTCGCTATCGTTTCACCGACGGCGACGGCCTCGAAGGGCATTCGTTCGGAAATCTTTTTATCGCCGCAATGACCGGCATTACCGGGAACTTCGATAGTGCCATTAAGGAGTCGAGCCGCGTCCTCAGCGTCGTCGGACGCGTGCTTCCATCGACGCTTCGCTTTGCAAAACTCTGCGCGCGACTCGAGGACGGAAGCATTATGCGAGGTGAATCAGAGGTTGGAAAGAGCCCGCGCCCCATCGCCCAGCTCTTCCTCGAGCCCAGCGACGTAAAACCGCTCGAAGAGGTGATCGAGGCGATTCGTGACGCCGACGCGATCGTTTTAGGCCCCGGCTCGCTCTTCACATCGATACTCCCGAACTTACTCGTGGAGCGAATCGCCGCAGAGATCTCCGCGGCTCATGCCGTTAAAATCTACGTTTGCAACGTGATGACGCAGCCTGGAGAGACCGCTGCGATGAGCGCTTCACAACACGTCGCCACCTTGCAGCAGTATGCCGGACCGAAAATCTGCGACTACGCGTTATTAAACGCGCAGCGGCCGCGCCGTCTCCTCGATGCCTATGCCGTCGAGGGGCAACTCCCCGTCGAGAACGATGAATCGGCGATCCGCGCGCTCGGTGTCGAGCCGATCGTCGCTGCGGTGATGAGTGAATCCGAGCACGTGCGGCACGATTCAGAGCGCCTCGCGCAGGCCGTTATCGAGACGATCGACCGCGTCGTGGCACGGCGAGCTTCGCTCTTCCGGGGGATCGGGAGGCCGGTGTTACCGCAAGCCTAACGACGATCGCCGTGGGTTTCCCCGGGGTTGCGCTGCCGCTGGAACTGAAGGTGGCATAGCCGGGTGCCTGGACGGTATAGTCGTAATCCCCGCTCGGAACTTTTGCAAACGTAAAATGCCCGGCCGAATCGGTCGTCGCGGTGAGAACGGTATCGAGCGTTACGATCGCACCGACGATCGGTTGATTCGTCGCGGCGTCGATCACGGTCCCCGAAAGCGCGGCGTACTGCGCGCCCGGCGGCAACGCACCATCGTTACACCCCCCGAGGATGAGCGAGAGTGCGAGAAATGCCAGCCCACGCAGGAGAACCTTCATACCGGAAGATGATTATCGCGTCGCACGCTTCCCCCCTGCGAAGCGCCGTCCACGCAGGCAGTGGGCAACCGCGCTAAGAAGCCCGGGACGCTATGCAAAGCCCACCGATAGAACGTTCCGCGCAGCCCGAGTATTGCCCGGACGCCCTCGCTGCCATCGGCCACACGCCACTCGTTCGCCTCAACAGCGTTACCGACGGCGCGCGCTGCCTCGTCCTCGCGAAGGTCGAATACATGAACCCCGGCGGAAGCATTAAAGACCGCCCCGCCGTCGCTATGCTCGAAGCTGCGGAGAAGGCCGGGTCGCTCAAACCTGGTGGTACGATCGTCGAACCGACCAGCGGCAACACGGGGAGCGGCCTCGCGATGGCGGCGGCGATCCGCGGCTATCGCTGCATCCTGGTTATGCCCGACAAAATGTCGCGTGAGAAGATCGATCTCCTCAAAGCCTATGGCGCCGAGGTCGTGGTGACGCCGACGAACGTTCCCTCGGACTCCCCCGAATCGTACTATGGAGTCGCCAACCGTCTCGCCGCCGAGATTCCCGGAGCGTTCCAACCGAATCAATTTCACAACCATCAGAACCCCGACGCCCACTACGCCACGACGGGCCCCGAGATTTGGGAGCAGACCCGCGGAACGCTGACGCATTTTGTCGCCGGCATCGGTACGGGCGGAACGATCTCGGGAACCGCACGCTACCTCAAGGAGCGCAATCCGAACATTCACGTCGTTGGCGCCGACCCTGAGGGCTCGATCTACTCCGGCGATACCCCGCGCTCGTACGCCGTCGAGGGGATCGGGATGAACTATCTCCCTGAAACCGTCGACCTCAAAGTCATCGACGAGATGGTGCGCGTCTCCGATCGAGATTCGTTTCTCATGGCGCGGCGCATTACACGCGAGGAAGGGCTCCTCGTCGGCGGATCGTCGGGGACCGCAGCGGTTGCCGCCATTCGGCTCGCCCAAAGCCTGCCCGAGGATGCAGTGATGGTGGTCATCTTCCCCGACTCCGGCCGGGGATATATGTCGAAAATCTTCAACGACGAATGGATGATCGCGAATGGATTTCTCGCCGAAGGGAAGCGTCGCGCGACCGTCGCCGACGTCCTTCGCAGTAAAACACCGCTCCCGCCGATGATCGTCCTCGACGAACGAGAGACGGTTCAACGCGCGCTCGATATTTTGCGAACGTACGAAATTTCGCAGATTCCGGTTATGCGGGGCAAGGAGCAGGTGGGGAGCGTCAACGATATGGCGGTCATGCAAGCGGTCTTCGATCGAAGTGACATCGTTCACAAGCCCGTTATGGAAGTGATGGGGCGACCTTTTCCAGCGCTCGATAGCGCCGAACCGCTCGAGAGCGCATATAAGCTGCTGACATTAGCAAATCACGCGATCGTCGTCACCGACGCAGACGAAGCCGTCGGCGTCGTGACACGCCAGGACATCATCACCTTTCTCTCCGGTAGCCCCAAGGCCGGGGGCTAGCGGCGCACATGAAGTTCAGCACGCGTGCCATTCACGTCGGCCAGGAAGCCGACCCAACGACCGGTGCGACGATCGTCCCGATCTATCAAACCTCGACCTACACGCAGACCGCCGTCGGCGAGCACCGCGGCTTCGACTATAGCCGCACCGTCAACCCGACGCGTAGCGCACTTGAAGCCCAGTTGGCGTCGTTGGAGAATGCGCGATACGCAAGCGCCTTCGCCAGTGGAATGGCTGCGACTTCGGCGGTATTAAATCTCTGCAGTGCCGGCGACCACGTCGTGGTCACCGACGATCTCTACGGAGGCACCTATCGGTTGTTCTCGCGCGTGCTCGCGCGCTATGGAATGAGCTTCAGCTACGTCGATATGAGCGACCTCTCAGCAGTGCGTGCGGCAATGCGACCGGAAACGAAACTCATTTGGATCGAGACTCCGACAAATCCACTGCTCAAAATCGTCGATATTGCAGCAGTTTGTGCCTTGCGCGACCCTGCCCGCACCGTGGTCGTCGTCGATAATACCTTTGCTTCGCCATACTTTCAGCAGCCGCTCGCGCTCGGAGCTGACGTCGTCGTTCACTCGACGACAAAGTATATCGGCGGCCACTCCGACGTCGTCGGCGGCGCAGCGATCACCGACCGATCCGACATCTACGATACGATCAAGTTTCATCAGAACGCCGTGGGCGGGGTTCCCGGCCCACACGATGCGTGGTTGACGATGCGTGGTGCGAAAACCCTCGCCCTTCGTATGCGCGAACATGAAGCGAACGCCGCACGCGTCGCCGCGTATCTTGAAGGGCACGCCGATGTCGCCCGCGTCTATTATCCGGGTCTATCGAGCCACCCGCAACATGCAATTGCGAAGAAACAGATGAGCGGTTTCGGCGGCATGGTGAGTTTCGTGCTACAGGGCCCCGCGGAACGCGCATTTGCATTCGCGCGAGAAACCAAGCTCTTCAGCCTCGCAGAATCGCTCGGGGGAGTAGAGTCACTTCTCTGTCACCCGGCTCGCATGACGCACGGATCGATTCCGAAAGAAGATCGTGAGAGACGCGGCGTTACCGATGGGCTCTTACGTCTCTCGATCGGGATTGAAGATTGCGACGATCTTCTCGCCGATCTGCGCCAGGCAATCGAACGTAGCGCGCTCGGTTAATAGGAACGACCGACCGGATAAGCAACCGCGGTCGCTCCGGCGAGATCGCGCTTGGCCTGTCGCTCGCTAAGATTACCGACGCGCGCTTCTTCGGAGAGGACCACGCCGCGTACGCCGTCATACCACATATATGCGTAGGTACGCATCTGTGAGAGGCCTTCGCCGGAGCTCACCTTCAACCAATATGCCGGCATGCCGTTGACGAGCACTGCATGCTCGCGATGAACGAAGGTGCCCCCCTTTGATGCGCTCCGCAATTCGTTGATATACGTGGTGTAAAAGCCATGCAAGGATCCGTCGGAGAAACGCTCGTAGCCCAACGTGATGACGCGCGCGTCGGGCATCTCGACATGAATGCCCCAAATGGCAACGGGCGTCATGTGCGATGCAGCCTGATAGGGAACCTGGCGCATGCCGATCAGCACGACATTGGGTGGGGCCACATAATGCATCGCGGGATCGTTATAGGTACGTTGCTCGATCGTTGCGGGCGGGAATTTCGGCGGCGTCGCAGCAGCTGCGGCCGAGACGGCAAGCAGCACGAGCGAACCGAGCGTAAAGAGCGTTTTCCGGAGCATCAGCGATCGAGTACCTCAAACAGTGCGGCGAATGCGCCGATAGAGCGCCCAGTAGTGTTGTGGTGGCCACCGGCAAACTCCTCGCATCGCACGCGATCGTCGGCCTCACGATATCGAGCCCGAGGTGGATCGCTTCCTCACCCGAAGATCTTGCCATGCTCTCTTTCCGGCGTTTCGTAACCCTTGCGCTCTCGATTCCGCTCCTCGCCGGAAGCGCATCTCTCGCGGCATCCTGGCGCGAACACCGCCCCGGCATCCACCACTTTCTCTACGCCGCCTCCTTCTTCTACGAGCGCATACCGCGCGCGCAGTGGGCAAGTGACCTTCGGGCGTATCGCGCCATGGGTATCAATACCATCGATCTCTATTTTCCCTGGAACTTTCAAGAGCCGCGCGCCGGCTTCTACGATTTCAACGGCCGCAGCAATCCGCGCCGAGATATCGAAGGGCTGCTCGCGCTCATCGCTGCAGATGGGTTTCGCGTTATCGTCCGCCCCGGACCCGTCATCCGCAATGAATGGCGCAATGGAGGCTACCCGGCTTGGTTGCTCGTTCGAAAGAGCTACGATATGCCGCTCCACGATATTCTTCAAGGTCGCTATCCTTCGACGGCGACGCTCCAGAATGCACGCGCCGATGAAGCGGCCAAAGAGTGGTTAGAGAATCGAACCCATCGCCGGGCCGTGCATCGATGGTACCGTGCGCTCTTTACGGCGATCGCTCCTTGGTCGAAGATCGTCGAAGCAGTGGCCCTCGACGACGACCAAGGCGCCTATATCGATAACGACACGTGGCCGGCGCCGCATTGGCACGCGTACATCGGTTGGCTCAAAGCCGCGGTACGCAGGGAGCTCGGAGCGAAGGTTCCACTCTTCATCAACACCTATCAGACGAAAGTCCCCGCTGCGACCGGAGTCTGGGCGTGGGGGAATTGGTACCAGAGCAACGCCTATCGCATCGGCACGCACGATCTCGCGCAACTCATTTTTTCTACCGCTCTCTTGCAAACGCAGCCGCATCGTGCCGTCATGCAAAGCGAATTCCAAGCCGGCTGGCTCCAGGGCGCAAACGAAACGGAGCCGCGAGCGGCCGCCCCCGAAAACACGACGATAGCACTGCATCAGTTATTGCAACTCGGCGCCCACGCCATCGTCAACTTTCCGGTTCAGGACACCATAAATCCCGCGGGGTGGGAAGCGCCGTGGGCAAACGCGCTCTACGCCTGGGATGCCGCCCTCTCGCTCGATGGTACGCAACAGGCCCGCTACGCTCCAACCGCGGAGTTCGGAGCACTCGTGCGCAAGGCCGGTGCACGATGGCTCGCACGCCTGCATCCCGAGGCAACCGTGGCGATTGCATGGCCGGTAAGCGCATATTCGGTGCGCAGTGTGGACAACGCACGCATCGCTGCGTTCGCTGCCGCAACGATCGGCGCATTCATGCGCTGCCGCGCCCTAGCGTTGACCTGCCGGGCCGTCGACCTTCGCTTCGCCGCACCGGGGACGCTCGACCGTTATCGCGCCCTCGTGCTACCTCGGATCGCCGACGAACGCTCGATGCTCCCGGCGGTGCGGGCGCGCCTGGCGCGCTATCGAGCGCACGGAATCCTCGTTGCAACGCCGGCCGCGGCGCTTCGAGAGGGCGCGCGATCGACCAATGGCGGCATCGAAGATGCAACGCTGCTGGTAACTCCGCATCGACGTTCCGCACTCCTCGATCTTTTTAATCTCGATACCACCACGCGCGAGATTCCCTCCGCGACGATTCACCTCGGCTCGGCACGAATACGTATTGCGCAAACCTCGCTCCCTCCCGGCGGCGCATGCGACTGGCGCATCGATCGGATCGACGCGAGCACGGCTCGCGTGATATGGAGACTCTGCACGCCGTCCCTGCCTACGACGGCTCCCACCAATGCCGACGGCGACGTTCGCGCGCTCGTCCGCGCGCTCCGATCCGACGGGACGCCCACGTATGTGCTGAGCAATCCTCGATTGCGTTTGATCATCAGTGCCGATGCGGGCGCACGATCGTTCGTACTGGAAGATCGAAGCGACGGGCGTAACCTGGCAACGAGCATCGGGCTCTTTCGCGACGATGTCCTTCACCCGCCGCCTCCGTCGAAGCGCGACTACATCGCGGCGTTCACGCACCCGTTTGAGGCAGGCACCTTCAACCGTCACTATCGCTGCGTGGACCGCAGCAGCGCCGCCGCCAAGCTTTTGACCTGTCGTTACATCGCACCCGACCTGGCATCGGCCCCGGTCAACTTTACCAAAACGTTTATCCTCGATCCAACCCGCCCGCTGCTGCGCGTGCTCTTGGCTTGTTCCTCCCGCTGCGTTTCGATCGATGCGTTTGCAGCCGGCGGAGAGGAGCAGATCCGCACCTTCGCCGGCGAGCTCCGCTCGGAAGCGAGCCCGCGCGGCAGCAAGCTTGTGGAGCTGGCCTATCGGAGGCACGCCGAGATCGATATCAGCCTTCCAGGAGCGCCGTAGCGCGGCGCGAACCATCCGCCCTGCCGATACGCGGGGAAGTGGCGGAATGGCAGACGCAGCCGCCTCAAAAGCGGCCGAGGCAACTCATGTGGGTTCGAGTCCCACCTTCCCCACCAGATTATTGCGGCGCGACCGCGCGTAATCCATCGCGCGCGCAGGCCTTCACGATCTCGCCGAACGTTTCGAGCGCGCGCCGACGCGGCGCAAACGGGCGCGTAAGGAGCCGGATATCGCGTGCCGCGCCGAGTTCGATCTCCAAGAGCGCAACATCGCTGTGTTCGCGCCGTAAGCGCGAGACCGCAAGGGCGGGGACGATCGTTACCCCGTACTCTGCTCCGACAAGGTTGAGCACGGTCTCGAGACTGCTCGCACGTAAATCGCTCCCCACGCGCGAGGCAAGGTGTGGATCGCCGCAGAGGGCGAGCGCCTGATCGCGCAGACAGTGTCCATCGGCAAGCAGTATCAGCGTCTCGGGATCGACCGAGCAGAGCTCGACGGGCGACCGGTAACGGGATCGTGCAGCATGGCTCACGGCAAGCCAGAACGGCTCCTCGAAGAGGACTTCGGAGATAAAGCCATGCCGCTCGGCGGGCTCGGTGGCCAGCAGCACGGCATCGAGCGTCCCCTCTCCGAGTGCCTCGACCACGCGCTCGGTGAGGTCCTCGACGATCGTCAACGGCGCTTGCGGTAAGGCTGCGCGCGCCTTCGCCAACAGGAGCGGGAGCAGGTAGGGGCCGAGGGTAGGAATGATCCCGATGCGGAGCTCCCCCACGAAAGGATCGGCGGCGCAGCGTGCGAGCTCGTCGATGCGCCGCATCGACTCCAGTGCCTTTCGCGCCTCCACCAGCACGCGTCCGCCGATCGGCGTCGTGCGTATGCGGCGGCCGTCCCGTTCGAAAAGCTCGACGCCGAGACGCTCCTCGAGGCGGCGGATCTGTCCACTCAACGTCGCTTGAGCGACGCCACAACGCTCGGCGGCCCGACTAAAACTCCGCTCTCCGTCGAGCGCGAGCGCATATTCAAGATCGCGAAGAGAGCTGGCGGCGAGGCGCTGCTGCCCCATCGTTCCATCGTTCATGCCGATAGAATACTCGATTTTTTTCGCTGTAGTCTATGCTGGCAACGACGTTGCCCTCCTCAGTGAGGGCCGGAACGAGGGCCCAGGGCGTGGAAGAGAGAGCCTTCATGATGTTGCGCGCAACCCGCTTCGAATCTCGCGCCCTTCGAGGCGAGCTCACCCTGCCCGGAGATAAATCGATCTCGCACCGCGCGCTCATCCTCGCCACGGCGAGCATCGAGCCGACGACCCTTCGAGGAGTCAACCCAGGCCGCGACGTGCGGGCGACCATCGAGGCGCTTCGTGCGGTCGGCGCCGAGATCGCCGTCGAGGGCGACGCCCTGGTCGTGCGCGGTGGCGCACTCCACGATCCGGCGGGGGAGATCGACGCGCAAAACTCCGGCTCGACCGTGCGCATGATGCTTGGCCTTTGTGCGGGGGCCGATCTTCACGCCCGTTTCGTCGGCGATGCTTCGCTATCGCGGCGGCCGATGGAGCCGGTTGCCGCGCATCTCCGGGCGTTGGGCGCTCGCATCTTCAGCAACGAAGGCAACCTTCCGATACGCATCGAGGGCGTCGGCAGCGATCGCTCCGCGCATATTATTCTCGTTCAAGCCTCGGCGCAAATTAAATCCGCCTTGCTCTTCGCAGCGCTCTACTCGCAGAGGTCCCTGAAAATCTCCGGCGATCGCGAAACACGCGATCACACGGAGCGCCTCCTCGCGTCGATAGGCGCCGGCATTTCCTGGAATGGGCGCGAGGTCGATCTCTTTGCGCCGAGCGTTCGCGGTGGAACGACGATCGAAATCCCCGGCGATTTCTCGGCTGCGGCGTTCTTTATCGTGGCTGCGACGCTCGCACCGGGAAGTGCATTGCTGATTCGCGACGTCAACCTCAACCCGACGCGCACCGGGCTTCTCGACATTCTCCATACGATGGGCGCGCGAATCGAACGCCGCAATGAACGCGAGCGCAACGGAGAGCCCATCGGCGACCTTTTCATACGCGAGGCCCGACTGCGCGCGACGAGCGTCGATGCACAGAGCGCGTTACGCGCGATCGACGAGTTACCGCTCGTCGCCCTCGCAGCGGCATTTGCCCAAGGGCGCACGACGATCGCCGGGGTGCGCGACCTGCGCGGCAAAGAGTCCGACCGCCTAGCAGCGATCCACCGGCTCCTCGCCGCCGTCGGCGCCTCTGCCGAAGAATCGCCGAACGGCATCGCCGTCGAAGGCGGGGCCCCGAAGCCCTCGGGTGTACCGGTCGAGACGCATGACGATCATCGCATTCAGATGGCTGCGGCGGTCTTAGGTTGCGCGGCGGGGCCGGTCGAAGTCGATTCGATCGACGCCGTCGATGTCAGTTTTCCCGACTTCTTCGAGCGGCTCGCGGGAGTGACTGCGTGATGGAGATCTCCGATTACGTCTACTCTGTCGCGGAGTTCGAGGCTGAAGCACGCTATATCGAGGCGCTGATTTGGGATGCGTTGGCGGTGCGAGAGGGCGAACGCGTGCTTCTCTGCGGATATGGTGACGAAGCGCGAGCCGTGCGCGCTGCGCTCGACCGCGGCGCGGTGGTGACCGTTTTGGAATCGCGCGATCTTGCAATTGCAGAGTTTGCAGAGATCGGTGCCACCTTGCTGCGTGGCAGCACATCGGTAATTCCAGCGCGCGATGCGAGTTTCGAGATCGCGATTGCCTACCACTATCTCCATGAAGTCGACCCGCTCTTTCATTCGCAGATTCTCAGCGAGCTCGCGCGCGTTGCATCGCGCGTCGCCGTGGTAGAGCCTGCGCCGCCATCGGACCCACTGGGGAAGCGCATCGCATCGCTCTACGCCCAAGCTAAACGTGCGGCCGGGCTCTTCGAACGCTATCAAAATATCGATCATTGGAAGCGCCTCATGCAAGGCGTAAAAGCCGAACTTGCGCAGCACACCTTCGCATTTGCAAAGGTTCCCCCACCGCAATATCTCCGCGACACGGTTGCGCTTTTACTCGACACGATGAAAGCGGAAGCCGCACCCGAGGATATTATCGAAGAGTTACGCACCATCGCACGCCGCTCCGATGCGCAGATTCTGCCCCCGGTCCGCAACGTGCTCGTCGGCGCAGCGGTCGGCGATCTGCCGGCTCCGCTCTTTACCGCGCGCCCACCCTTACTCGAGCGTAATATCGCTGCCAGAGCGGCCGCCAAAGCTTCTGAACAGAGCGTAGATCGCGTCGAGGTGCGCGTGACGGAGCCGATCGTTTCGCAAGAGAACGGCTATGAATTTCCGCCGCTCCCGCCACCCTCCGAGAAGGTCGATATCCGTCCTCCCGGCGTCCCGCCGAGCTTCGTGCCGCCGCCAAGCTTCGTGCCGCCGCCGAGCTTCGTGCCACCGCCGAGTTTCGTGCCGCCGCCAAGCTTTTCGCCGCCGCCGGGCACGGGTTTCCCCACCCCTCCTACGAACCCCGAGAATCCAGCGTTCGGAGCGCCCTTTCCGCCGCCGTTTGCAACGCCGCCGCAGCCTGGTGCGCCGGGCGCACCGGGAGCGGGTGTCGGCTGGCAATGGGAGCCTCCCGATTCAGGGACGAGCGAACCGCCCGTCTAGGAGATCGCTCAGGCCGCGCTCGCCGATGAGGAACCTGAAGCGCCGGAGCTCTCGGAGGAGCCGGAGCTCTCCGAAGCACCGCCCGATGGTCGCGAGTCGGTCACATAAAAGCCCGAACCCTTGAAGAGAATCGGCGCGGGGTTGAAAACACGTGCAAGTGCCCCGCCACAAGCGGCGCACCGATCGCTCACGACCTCGTCAAAGCCATGACGGATCTCGCGAACGGCGCCACAGGCGGTGCATCGGTAATCATAGAGAGGCATGGAAGGATTCTAGCGGTTTTGGCACTCCAGGTCAACGACTGCTAAACAACCAAACTCGCTTCCAGTAGTCCGCGAAATTGCAGCGTAGCGCGCTCGAGCATACCGGCGACGGCGCGCCCGCGCAGGAAACGATCGACCGCGCTCCCCATCGCGCCATGATAGGTCGGGTAGAGCCAGGCCATCCGGAGCCGCGCTCGGCTGCTTTGACGTTCGAGGCGAAAATCGATGCGCCGACGGGTAGAATACGCTCCGACCAGCGTCAAGCAGTAGTTCCCGACCAGTCGTCGCACTTCGAAGAGCTGCTCGTCATCGCGAGGTTCGCCGAGCCGTAGCAAAACTTCATCGCCGAGGGCGAGCGGGCCAGCTCCCCTACGTTCGGCACTTCGAACCAACGGCAGCCAGGCCGGCCATTTTTCAACCGCGCAGAGCAGAGCGAATGCTTGCTCGGGAATCGCCGGGAGATCGACCGCGGCCTCGAAGTGCGCGCACCCCCGCGGCAGATCTTCGCTCCGATAGACGTCCATGTGGAATGGCTTCGCAGGCCCATCTAATAGTACCTCCTTTTGTCGCAGATACTATGGGTTGCGTTTTCCGGTGAATTCCAACGCTCCCGATCCAGCGGCGATCGCAAAGGTAACCAAGGCATCGACCCCGTGCGCGAGCGCCGCTTCGTCGAGAATGAACTCAGCGCTATGTCCGGAGCGAACCGCGCCGATCGCTTCGTTGCGAATGCCGAGGCGCATCTGGAGCGCCGGAACCGCGAGCGCGATGTACGCAAAATCCTCGCCGCCCATCGTCGGAGCCGCCTCGACGACGGCGAGCCCTGCTTCGCGCGCGAGGATCGGTGCGAATCCGCGTGCGATCTCTGCATCGTTGACGACCGGTGGGTAGCCCCGGCGCAGTTCGAGTTCGGCACGTGCCCCGTACCCCTCGGCGACCGAACCCGCGATCCGTTCGACGCGCGCGGCGAAAGAATCGCGTATCGCAGGGTCGTGTGCGCGCAGCGTTCCGGTCATCACCACTTCATCGGCGAGTGCATTATTGCGATAGCCTCCGGCGATGGTGCCGATGGTAACGACGGCACTTGCAAGCGGATCGATCTCACGCGAAACGATACTTTGGAGGGCGGTGACGACCGCTGATGCCGCAACGATCGCATCGACGCCGGTGTGAGGATAGGCGCCGTGCCCCCCGCGTCCCACGATGCGCAGCGTAAATTCATCGGCCGAAGCATTGACGGGCCCCGGCGTTACGCCGATCGTACCGGTTGGTAAGCGTACGTCCACGTGCAGCATTGCGGCACAATCGACGTGCGGCTTCTCCAAGGCGCCCTCAGCGATCATCGGCTCTGCGCCCCCCGGCCCTTCTTCTGCGGGCTGGAAAATCAGCACGACGTTGCCGCGCAGCTCCGAACGTTGTGCTTGCAGCAGCGTTGCCGCCCCGAGCAGCATTGCAACGTGTGCGTCGTGTCCGCAGGCGTGCATCGCATCGGGAAGCTCCGAGGCGAACGGGAGTCCGGTTCGTTCGGTAATCGGAAGCGCATCCATATCGGCCCGCAGGGCGACCGTGCGCCCGGGTAAGCCTCCGCGAATGACGCCCACGACACCCGTCGTCGCTGCACGCCGCCGCTCGATACCCAATGCATCGAGTTCCCGTTCGATGAGGGCCTGCGTCTGGTGCTCTTGAAACCCAAGTTCCGGACGACGGTGAATCGCTCTGCGCCATTCGATGACGCGACGATCGAGGGCGATGCGATCGACTCTATCCACAAGAGCGGATGTGCGGTACCGGAGGCGGCGGCTCCTCCGCCGAAGATGACCGCGATGATCGGTGCCGACCTCGCGCTCGCGCTTCTCGTAAACCGCACGGCTGCTGCATATAGTGCCCGGCCACCGGCCTATATCACCTATCGCGAAAGGACGAGCGTCACCGTACCCTCGCTCGGGCGCTCGCAGGAGATCGACCGCACCGTGGACGTTCGGAATGCCGACGACTACGCGATCATGCACGACCTCCCGCACGGCGCCACGCGCGTCGGCGAAGCGTTCCCGATCGTTCCGTATTTCGATCCATTTTCAAGCTTCACGTTTTCGTATTACGCAAATCTCAAGGCGATCACCATCACGCTCGAACGCGGAGCGCCCATGCTCTTCCCGATTCCGGCCCCCGACCCGACGGTAAACGTCGTCGTTCCCTATATCAGTTTCCTCGCACCAAGCTACGCGCCGGACTCGACGCCGCAAGCACTGCATATTTTCATCGCACCGACCCCGCTCGATACCGGGATGTACCCGAGCGAGGTGCAGGTCGATCCGACCAGTGGCCTACCCCGACATATCGTCTTGAGCGATAGTCGCAGTGACATGCGTATCGGGCTTACCTATCGCATCATCGACGGCTATTGGGTCGTCGTGCGAGGCGTCTTTTCGGCGACCGAGCACGCCTTGGGCTTCTCGTTTAACGTACGCGCCGTCACACGATACGATCGCTTTACCTTTCCGGCGCTCGCACCCGACCCGGCGCTCGCGGGTACACCGCACCCGCAAGCCACGCCCTAACCCCGCCGACGCGCTGTCGCGTCTCGCGAGCCAATACATCGTTTTCACGCAACTGCTCGACCGTCGGAGAGACCAGTGATGTTTGGAGCGAGGAGATCTCCGTCTGCACGCGCTCGCGCAGACGATCGCGTAAGAAGTCGTCATCTTGGTCGGCATGCGGGCTCGAGGTCAGCGTCGAGCGCAACCGCGCGATCTCGGCGAGCGCCTGGGTACGCCGCGCTCCCTCCGGTTTCAAACGCAGCGCCGCCTCACGAGCATCGAGCGCGTTGAGCGCTTTGTCGATCGAAGAGAGCATTGCAAAGGCGCGCTCCGTCGCGCGCTGTGCCGCGCGATATGCGGCGATCGGCGCGTGCATGCGCGGATCGGCTGCAACGACGAGTTTCCGCACAAACGTGTGCCCGTGGAGCGTTAGCCGGAGCATATAGCTTCCAGGGAGCACCGAAGCGCCGCCCGCGTAGCCGCGATTCCACTGTGGAGCACTCTTCCATGGAACCGGTGGCTGCTCGGTGAGATCCCATATAATGCGATTCATCCCCGCCCTATTGGGAGCGCCGAGCCTGCGGAGAAGTTTTCCGCGTGCATCGAAAACCGCGATGCTCGGCGCGGCAGCGCTCGGCGTCGCCTGATAGTACGAGAAGATCGCACCATACGGCGCGGATGCACCGTCGGCACGGGTGTTCCACCAAGAAACGGCATTCAAAAGATATGCCGTTCGCGGCTGAAAGAAGGCGCTTCCGGCACGTTGCGCTCTTGCCAGACCTTGCAACGCCGTCGCATCGTCGAGGATGTAGAGACCGCGTCCGTGGGTTGCAACGAGGAGGTCGTTGCGTTCCCGTTGCACGACGATCGCGCGGATCGATACCGCGGGCATCGCATCGTTGATGCGAGTCCAATGCGCACCGTCGTCCCACGAGGCTTCGATGCCCCGCTCCATCCCGAGATAAAGCAGTCCCGGCGTGCGCGGGTCGGCGGTAATGCAACGGGCGGATTCGAGCGGCAACCCGCGGTCGAGGCGGGCCCAGTGCGCGCCGTAATCGGTCGTGCGGAACACGTAGGGGTGCACGTCGCCGACCATGTGTGCATCTTCGATCGTGTACGCAGTGCCGGGGTGGCGCGGAGAGGGAGCGATCGACGCGAAGCGTCCGAATGGGATCGCGCCGCTCGGCGTCACGTTCCTCCAGTGCTTACCACCGTCGCGCGTGAGTTGAACGAGCCCATCGTCGGTTCCAACCCAAATCTCGCCGCGGCGCAGCGTTGAAGGGGCGATCGCTAAAATCGTGTCGGAGGTCTCGGCGCCGGTCCCGTCAAGCGTCAACCCGCCGGTCATCTTTTCGTGCGCGAGATCGTGCAAGGTGAGATCGGGGCTGAGAACGTGCCAACGCTGCCCGCGATCGGTCGTAGCAAAGAGTACGTCTCCGGCGGTATAGATCTCGTTCCTATCGAATGGATCGAACGCCAACGGCGTCTCCCAATTAAATCGGTAGCGCAATTGGGCCGGCGGCACGACGTTTTGGTCGCGCACGTAGGGCGAAAGGTCACGCGTCTCGCCGGTGGCAAGATCGACCGATTGCAGCGTTGTATCGTAATTGCCGCCGGCAGAGGTCGTCCAAATACGTTGCGCGTCGTTGGGGTCGGGGTAAGCAGCGGTGCCATCGCCACCGCCTACATTGCGCCAGGCGCTCGAAGAGAGGCCGCTGGGATCGGGCATCGCAACGTGCGCGCAATAGATGCCGTTATCTTGTAACGGCACGCACGCGCGGTAATTCCAGCCGTTGCTCACCCCGACGCGATAGATTTGCGAGATCGGCAGCACTTTACGCCAGAGCCAACGTTTGCCGCCGTCGTTACTCATGGCAAGCCCACCGTCGTCAGCCTCGAGGATGCGTACCCCGTCAGCGGAGATCCACATATCGTGATGGTCTCCGTGCGTCCCATGCCCCGTAATGTGCCAGTGAATACCGCCGTCGGTGCTTTCCGTTAGGTGGACCGAGGCAGACCATAGGTGATTTTCGTTATGTGGATCGACGGTGAGATGAGAGAAATAGAACGGACGCTCGTCGATCGTCGAGTCGTTGCTGACGTTTTTCCAGTGTGCGCCGCCATCGCTGGAACGCCAGAGCAGCCCCGAGCGCGATTGCAGCAGCGCATAGATGCGCGCGGGGTTCGACGGGGCGAACGCCACGGCGATGCGCCCCAACGGCCCTTTCGGCAGCCCCACTGCCTGCACGCGCTGCCAGGTCGCGCCGCCATCGACCGAACGATAGAGCCCATCGAGCGGACCGCCGCTGTGAAGGCTCCAAGCGGTCCGGCGCATCGTCCAGGCACCAGCGAGAATTTCGTTCGGATTCTTCGGGTTCATCGCCATATCGGAGATGCCGGTGCGCGCGTCCAGGAAAAACGTGTGCCGCCACGTTGCTCCGTTGTTCTCGGTGGTATAGATACCGCGATCGGTCGTCGCCGCGAATGGATCGCCGAGCACGCCGACGATAACGTGTGCAGGGTTTCTCGGGTCGACGAGAATCGTCGATATCGAACTCTGCGGAAGAGCAAGCGAGCGCACCCAACTCGCACCGGCATTCGTGCTACGGTAGAGTCCGTTGCCTAAAATGACGTCGTTGCGCGGGTTCGCTTCACCGGTTCCAACCCAAATCATCGAAGGCTTCGTGGGATCGATCGCTACGGCGCCGATCGCGCTGACCGGCTCGCGGTCGAATATCGGGCGAAAATGCAAGCCGCCGTCATCGCTGCGCCAAACCCCTCCACCCGCGCTTCCCAGCAAGACGAGCATCGGATCGCGATTGCTCCCAACGACGCTGCTCGCTCGCCCGCCGGAGATCGCGGGGCCGACCGAGCGCCACGGGATCGACCCGAGCGGGCGCCCCTGCTTGCCCGCTCCTACCAGCACCAGCAGCAACGTAGCGAGCAGCGCAAGCCGTAGTTTCATACGGCGTGCGCTTTGCCGCTAGGCTCGAAAAACCATCCGAAAACCGGTCAGCCTCCGGCTTCCTTCGACAGTCGACCTATGGCGCTTTCCCTATCTGTTGCCCATCGGCGTATGCGAGCCGCGTAACTGTTACATGAAATCGCTTCCGTACAGCGGCGGCGGCCTGCATTACATGCATATCTTCACCGAATTGCGCATATCGAAAGGTACGGATGAGGATGACCTTCGCTCGCGGAGCAACATGCATCGGAAGCCGGAGCTCGATTAGGCCGATACGCTTGCGGCCGCCGGCTCGCCGCACTATCAGGGCTCCATCTATTCGCACCAGCGTCACAGCGCGTCGATTCTCAATTTCAAAGCGTAGCCGAAGGCGATCGGCGCGAGCGCGCGATGAGAGCACTCGAACCCGGACGCGTCGGCCCATCTCTCGTTGTCGCATCTCGTCCAGGAGACGGGCACGCATTGCCAAGGAAATCGCATTCCGATGGGCGATTTCCAAGGACGACTGCGCAATCGGATGTGAGACTCCCCGAGGAGGTTGCGAACATGCCCCAAGGGCTACCGCACCTACGGCAAGCCCGAGAGCGAGCATGATCGACCTCAGGTTCAACACCCGTTCGGCTGGCCGGAGACCCAATCGATATTGAGGACGGGATGCAGTTCGATTCCGTTCGGAGCAACCCCGGTCTGGCCGTGGATGACGTCGAAAAATCCGATCCCTGTAATATTGACGACTAAGCCCGATGGGAAATTCGTAAACGAGGTGGGAGCTTGTCCGAAGCAGTTGGTAAGCTTGGCCCGCATCGCTCCAAAGTCGCTTGAAAAGCCGCCATCGCATGCATCAGAGCAATTTGGGTCGGGAATTTCGGCGATCATCGTAACGTTCGGATCATTGGGATCTGCGAGGACGAGATGGAAATCGTGGTCGGCCTCAATCTTCCATCCCTGCAAAATTGCTTGCACGGTGTAGCTCGTCGTTTCGACGGGTGCATATCGCGTAGTGTCGTTGTACTCAGCATATCCCGCCGGCACCGGCTGATTCGTAAGATCGGTGACCGTGTCGTTCGTTGGCGTCCAATTAATGGTATTGACGTATGCGTCATCGAGAGTTTTTATGTGCCAACGCTGTACGCCGCACGAGGTTCCACAGGTTGAGCCGCTATTTCCCCCGCCATTGAGCGGCGTGGGAATGGGAGTTGGCGCCCCGATCGTTCCAGGAGTCGGCGTCACTGCCGGTGTTGCCGTCGGTCCCGCGGTAGGGGCCAGTGTCGGAGCAGGTGTTGGGGAAGCCGAGACCGAGCCGGCCAGCGATACGTCGTCAACATAGATGAAGTTATAATCGGTGGCCGAACCGCTCCCATAAATACCGACGAACAACGTAACCGTTTGGCCGGCGTACGCGCTGACGTCGTAGACTCGCTGCTGGTACCCGCCGGTGTTGCCGTTCTCGCTAAAAAGCGTTGCAAGCGTATTTCCGGAACTGTCGAGTAAATCGGCCTCTTGATCGGCGTTATAGGTGCTCGTTTCGCTCGTTCCCTCGTCAACCCAGAGCGTTACTTGGCCGCCGGTCGGCACGGTGATCTGCTGGCAGACGCCATCCATTCCCGACTCCTCGCCGGGATTAGCGGCAATATTTCCAACAAGAGCATCATAGAGCCCGCTATGCGGGTTGGTCGAATCAATGACGGCGTTGCCGTTGCCGCATTGCGTCCATCCCGAGGTAAAGCCGCCACTCTCAAACCCACCATCGACAAGCGCACCGCTGATGTCTTTTAGGGAGCGACTGCGGCCGTGATTTGCTAAGCGAATGTGATGATGGTTGTTGGGCGCGAGCTGGTGCGTGGTGGAGCGCGCGCCGGAGGGAACGACGCTTGAGGAAGAGCTCGCCGCGTTACATGCGGCGAGTCCAAGGAGCAACAAAAACGCAGCTATGCGTTGAAGTGGCGGCATCGGGCGATCTCCATTCTCCAAAGATGCAAGTGCAAGGGAACGAGGCGAACTGAGCTCGATTGCCAAACGATGGCAGCGCCATCATAGCAGGCAAGCCCCCTGTTGCAATAACGGCACTCAGCACCTATAGGGAGAGCCCACGAAGAAAGAACGCTCCGTACCCCCGGAGGGCAAGGAGCGTTCCGTGCATGGCGGAGAGGGAGAGATTCGAACTCTCGAGACGCTCATCACGTCTGTCCGCTTTCGAGGCGGATGCCTTCAACCACTCGACCACCTCTCCAAGAATGCGGCGCGGTTGCGACGCCCGTACTACCCCGGCGCGGCGCGATTCCCTTCCCGGCGCGCTCGAAAAAATGCGACGAGCTGCGCCGAACTCTCCTCTTCGAGGACTCCGGCGCAGACTTCCAAGCGGTGATTCGTCTTCGGAGAGCGTAGAATATCGAAGGCGCCGCCATCGGCTCCGCCCTTTGGGTCGGGGGCTCCATAGACGAGCCTGCCGATTCGAGCGGCAACGATCGCTCCGGCACACATCACGCACGGCTCTTTGCTGACGTAGAGCGTTGCATCGGTGAGCCGCCAACGGCGAAGCAGGTGCGAAGCTTCGGCGATCGCGAGCATCTCGGCGTGCGCCGTGGCATCGTGCCGGGATTCCTTCCGATTCCAGCTCTCGATAACGAGCGTTCCAACGCAGAGGACGGCGCCGATAGGCACGTCACCTTCGGCTTCTGCTCGCGCCCCGAGCTCGATAGCCCGGAGCATATACTCGCGGTCGGTCATGAAGACTCTCGCGCCCGGAGGGATTCGAACCCCCGGCCTCTGCCTTCGGAGGGCAGCGCTCTATCCAGCTGAGCTACGGGCGCAGGTTGCGTCGCGACTACCCGGCCTCCGGCGGTACGCCGGGGCTAGGAATGTGTTTGAACAGGTCGAGTTTGTGGTCGACGAGGCCGCGATAGAATTTCCGCACGCAGTCGGGGTGGCCGAAAAAGTATGTGCGCGCATAGGCGAGGTCGTCGCCCGAGCTATCGGGGACGTAGTGCGAGAGTTCGATCTCTTCCATCTGCGACCGATCGACGGGATGTGGGCAAAAGTCGCAAGGAATCGTTGACATTGCTGAGCTCCCTTTTACACGAAGGCGCGGCCACCGCGAGGGCGGCCGCTCCCCGTTCACTCTGACTCGGGGGTGATTTGAACACCCGACCAAGGGCTTATGAGTCCCCTGCTCTACCGCTGAGCTACCGAGCCACGACCGGCATAGAAACCGGAGATACGACACCGTACTCTACCAGCCCCCCGCCCGAGGTTCAAGAGGGAAAGACTCCGAACGGTGGCTCATGCTAAAAATTCGCTTGCTTTCCGCATTTGCGCTCCTTGCTGCCCTTCTGCTCTTCCCACCGGCTCCAGCACGGGCCGATGACGCGCCGGCTATGCTCGCCAAGCATTTCGCATACGTCGGGTGGAAAATCGAGCATACGCCCTATCGGTCGCTGATCGAGGCGATGAAAATCGTCAGTAAAAAGGGCAAACTTCGCTATGCGGGCGAGGTTCGCCGGCTCGGCCTCGCCTATCGCCTCGACCTTCGCTCCGCGAAATACGGCGTCGAGAGCTCGAGTGGTTTTACGGGGAGCATCGCCTGGCAGTCCGACGCGAATGGCTTTACGACGCCGATGATCGGCGCATCGGGGAAACTGCTGATCGACCGCGATATTATTTTCAACGAAGCCTACGCCACCCTACCGGCATCGCAGCGCCCATCTACCACGATCGGCGGCCGTACCTACCCCGTCGTAAGGATTTCGCCGAACCACCTACCGCCCTTCGATCTCGCCTTCGATCCGAAGACCGGCGCGCTCGTACAAGCGGTGATCGACCCGGAGAGCCATGAGAGCGAGAGCATAAAAATCGATGCCTACAGCGACGCGCTTCCGGGTAAACGTCTCATCTCCGCGTACCACTATGCGGGCTCCGGTGCGCGCTACGAACTCTCCGAGTTTCGCCCGAACGTGTCCGTCACGCCGGTGCAAGTTGAGCCGCCGACACAGACGGCGACGTGGAACTTTGCCGACCCAAAACCCTTCCCGGTCAAGATCACGCAGTATCGCATTCTCGTCGACGCGAGCATCAACGGCGTGAAAGGGCGGTTCATCCTCGATTCCGGTGCAGCCGGGATCTTTCTTTCGCGCTCGTTTGTAAAGAAGGCAAAACTCGAAACGATCGGGCACGGTGAGGCGACCGGCGTCTCCGGCTCGACCCGCATCACGGTGATGCGTGCGAAAACGTTGGAGATCGGGGGAAATACGCTCACCAACGTCATCGCGAGCTCCGTGCGTGGCGCCGGGCTCGGCGCAGACGGGCTGATCGGTTTTCCGGTGCTTGCCGATACGATAGCGACCGTCGATTTTGCCAACAGCACGCTCCGACTGCAAGATCCGTCGACGGTTACACCCCATACCATTCCCGGAGTTCATACGGTGATCGATCTCGCCGATGAGACGCCGCAGGTGCCGATGAAGATCGACGGACGCGTCGACGTCAATGCCTTCCTCGATACCGGCGATCCGTACCAGGTCCTCATCCCACGCTCGATGGTGCTCGACGATAACCTTACGATGCTCGTCGATAATACGCTGACCGGGTATTTTGCCTCGCACCTCGTCGTCGGCGGCGTCGGCGGCGGATATCAAATCGGTGATTGCGGACACGTCGATTCCATCGCGCTCGGGCGTATCATCTACCAGAACCCCACGACCTGCGAAACGACATCGTTCATCGGCTATCGGGCGCTCGTCGGGCTCGATTTCCTGCGCCACTTCAAACGCATCATCTTCGATTATCCGCAGAGCCGGATGATCTTCGTTCCGAAAGTCTGAACGCAAAAAAAACGAGTGCGGGCGGTTTCCTGCTCGCACTCGCCGGTGATCTGCGGTCGGAGGGACTCGAACCCCCAACCTACAAGTTCGTAGCCTGTTGCTCTATCCAATTGAGCTACGACCGCACATCGTCGCCTGAGACGACCGCCCATCATACGCGGCCGGCTTTTGCTATCCCTGCCCCGCGCGCGGAGAACGGATTCGGAGAGAGAGGGATTCGAACCCTCGATACGACTTGACATCGTATAACGGTTTAGCAAACCGCCGCCTTCAGCCGCTCGGCCATCTCTCCATCGCGGCGCCGCAGACTATACCACGAGAGCGCACTGCTCACCTATCGATTTAGCAGAAACTCACTCGCGGGGCGCACTCGCCTCTTCGAGCGGGGGCTCCTCGACGAATTGCGCTTCAATCGGCGCCGCCGATGCAGCTGCTACGGTCGGCGCGGCGGCCGGGCGCGCTCGAAGCGCGTAGAGAATCGCGTCGATGCCGAGCGGACGACCGAGCGGCAACAGCAGGCAGAGCGCACTCAAGACGATGGAGATGCCGTCGATCCCCGTCCAGTCGGCGAGCGAGCCCAGCCCCCCCTTCGAGGCAAGGTAGTTGAGCCCCAGCACGACGCCGACGCCCCCGGCAAAGCGGGTGAATATCCCGAGAACGAGCGCGCAGCCGACCAAGACCTCGCCGGAGCGAACGAGCTCGGCAAAGATGCGCTCGTGGGGCAGAACCAACGCAACCAGAAAGTCGTGATACGGGCCTGAGGTGTGCGCCACGGCCTGCGTGAGATAGGTCGCCATCAATCCGTTCGGCGGCATGAAGGTCGCCGGATGCGTAAACTTCGCAATCCCGTATGCGAGCCAAAAGAGCCCGGCGTAAAGCCGGAGCAGGGTGAGGATCAGCGCGTAATGACGATTGCTCGGAAGCATCGGCGCAGCCTCTACTCGTGCGCTCGCTCTTCGCCTTCTTCGGACTCCTCGGCGAAGAGCAAAAACTCGTCGAGGATCTCCTGGGCGAGGTCGTCATCGTCGAGCAGATTCCCCATGCTATCGGTAACGATGAACTCGGCTTCGTCTTCGCCTTCACCCTCGTCGCTGCCGTGAACGAGGACCGCATAGGTCTCGCCGCTCTCCTCGTCGGCGAGCGTACCGACCACCTCGAACTCCAACGATCGACCGTCATCGGTCTCGATCGTCAACAGTTCTTTGAGCTCCAGCGGTTTACTTGGGACGGCACTGTTACGGTCGGACATAACCTCTCCTAACGTTCGTAGCGGGCGATGTTCGCCGTCTGTTCGGCGAGCGTGGCGGCGAAGACGTGACTGCCGTCCCCCTTCGCGACGTAGTAAAGAAAATCAGTCTTTGCCGGATGAAAAGCCGCCTCGATCGAGGCCCGCCCCGGGTTGGCGATCGGGCCTGGCGGCAGCCCGGCGTGGAGGTAGGTATTATATGGCGACGGAACGCGAAGATCGGCGTAGGTGAGCGTGCTGCGATGATGCGGGAGTGCATACTCCACCGTCGCATCGATCTGTAGCGGCATTCCCAATCGCAAGCGATTGTAGATAACGCTCGCGATCAACGGTCGATCCCGGTCGATCTTCGCTTCGCGCTCGATCATCGACGCGATCGTAATTGCACCCACGAGCGAGACGTGCAAGGCACGCGCACGACGGCGTGCGTGGGCGGGGAGCTCCTGGCGAAAGCGCGCGAGCATCTGCGACTCGATCTGCTCGGGTGTCGCCCCGAGCGGCACCAAATAGGTATCGGGGAAAAGAAACCCCTCGAGCCCGGTGATGCGAACGCCATCGACGAGCGCAGTATCATGTTTGAAGGCACGCTCGAGCGCGACGGCCTTGCCGAGGCCACGGCGAGCGAGCCGGCGCGCGATCTCTCGGTCGGTAAAGCCTTCGGGGATCGTCACCCAGAGCGAATTGCGCCCGCCGGCGAGCAGCCGATCGAGGAGTTCGATCGTGCTGAGGTGCGCCGGGAACCGGTAGCGCCCTGCGTCGATCTTGGCGCTCGCACCGCGGATATGCGAGAGCGCGCGCAGCAGCCACGGATGGCGCGTGATGCCGGCCTCGGCGAGCGAGGAGACGATCGTATCGAAATCGCTACCCGGCGTGACGACGATCTCGCTCGCCCGCCCGGGCAGCGATCGATCGAGGAAGAGACCGTACGAGGCATAGGCGACGAGGCAGGAGAGCGCGATCGCAACGAGCGAGGGGAGGACGGAGCGGAGCCTCATGCTACGAAGAACGCTCCCGTTCGCGTCGCCGTCGCGCCTGATAGCTCTCCAGGATGAGGACCGCCGCAAAGGCGTCGACGCTACGCTTACGGCGCGCTCGCGAGAGGTCTGCAGCGAGCAACGCCTTATTTGCTTGAGCGCTCGTCATTCGCTCGTCGACACGATCGATCGGTACGGCGATCGCTTTCCCCAAATGCGCGACGAAGGCGTCGATCTTTTCCGCTGCGAGTTTACGGGTTCCGTCGAGCGCAAGCGGGTCGCCGACGACGAGCACGTGCACCCCGTGCTCTTCCACCAGCGCTCGAATGCGCGCCACATCCTCCCGAAGGTTCGTGCGATCGATCGTCGGCAACGGAAACGCGAAGCTCTCCGAAGGATCGCCGAGCGCAACGCCGATGCGCTTGCTGCCGACATCGAGAGCGAGCGCGCTCATACCGGGCCGTATGCGTATCCGGGGAGTGCGCTGACGCGTAGCGGGCGCGCGCAATAGTGTGCGATCAACGCTTCGATCGCCGCTGCAGCCTGCGGGCGTGCTTCCACTGCAGCACCGGCACCACGTTCGCGCCCAAGCGCAGCGAAATTCATCCGATCGTCGACGTCGAGCGCGATCTCTTCACGGTGTGGTCGCCGGCATTTCGCGTCGAGCATTCCACCCTCGCTCGCGTCGAGCCAGCTGCGCTCTTCGAGCAGATCGCCGCAGAGACAGCAGCGTTCGGCGGGCGGCATCGAGCCGAGTAACTCCAGTAAACGTAGGGAATAACGTGCGATGAATCGATGCGGCCGCTCGCTTTTTGCAATCGCCTCAAGGGTGGAATCGAGCAGATCGAATATCTCCGGCACCGGCTCTCCGGGCTCGCACAACACATCGACGCGCTCCAGAGCAAGCGATGCAACTGCAAGACGTTCAGGTTCGACCAGAGCGGCCCAACGCCGCGATCGCTCTTCGACTGCGACGATGACGTCGAGCGAGCGACCGCGGTGCAGCATGATCTCCACGCACCCGGCGATCTCCAACCTACCACCGATTCGACTTTTCGGCCGGCGTGCACCCTTTGCAACCGCATCGATTTTTCCGCACTCCCGGGTGAGGAGCCGCACGATGCGATCGGCCTCTCCCAACGCGCGTGCGCCCAGGACGATTGCCCTTGTGCGATAGCTGCGCCCTTCATCGCTCACGGCAACGACTCGGCGTCGAACGCATCGGGGAGCAATTCTCGAATCGTGCGCGTCGTAGGTTGCCCGCCTCGAAGGGTGATAATTGCGATATCGAGCCCGAATTCGGAAATGAATTGCCGACACGCACCGCACGGCGCCAGATCGAGTTCTTTGGGACCAACGACCGCTAATGCTACGTATCGGCGCGAACCCTGCGCAACCGCCCGCACCACCGCCGCGCGCTCGGCGCAGAGCGAGAGCCCATAGCTTGCATTTTCAACATTCGCGCCGGTGACGATCTCGCCTGACTCAAGCAACAAAGCGGCGCCGACCGGAAACGCGGAGTATGGGGCGTACGCATGTTCGCGCGCCCCTGCAGCCCGGGCGATGAGCTCGCCGACCCGATCAGACGAGAGCATCGTCGGAGCGCTCCGATTTGGTCTTTCCGTTGTAGAAGACGCGCACGGCGAGAATGCGCCGACGACGCAATCGATCGACGCGAAGCCGCGTGTCGGAATCGGCAACGACCTCCTCGCCCTCACCCGGCAGGCGGCCGAAGAGCCCGACGGTATATCCGCCGATCGTTTCGAACTCTTCGGTCGGAAGATCGGTACCGAGTTTCGCGTTGACATCTTCGATATTGGTGGCCGCCTCGACGACCGCTTCGCCGTCGCCGACGACGTGGATCGGTTCCTGTTCGTCTTCGTCGTGCTCGTCACGGATCTCGCCGACGATCTCTTCGAGCAAATCTTCCATCGTTACGATGCCGGCGGTACCGCCATATTCGTCAACAACGATCGCCATAGAAAATTTATCGCGCTGCATTTCCCGAAGTAATTCGGCGATTTTCTTCGTTTCGGGGACATGGATCGCGGGGCGCATAAATGCCCGCAGCGATTGCTGGGCGAGCGTGCCGTTTGCGAGCGCGACGAGAAGTTCGCGATCGTGCACCACTCCGACGATATCGTCGCGTGACTCCTCGAAAACAGGAAGCTTCGAATACCCCTCTGCGATGACGACATCGAGCGCACGACGCGCCGATTCATCGACCGAGATAGCAACCATCGAGGGACGGGGAGTCATCACCTCGCGCACGATGGTATCCCCGAATTCAATGACCGAGTGGATCATCTCGCGCTCTTCTTCTTCGATCACGCGCTGCTCGGCGCCGACGTCGACCAACGTGCGAATATCCTCTTCGGTAACGAAGAGCGAACTGCGGCGATCGATCCCGAACGGACGCAGCAGGAAGACCGTAATCCACAACATGAGCCGAACCAACGGCGAGAGCAGCCAGGCAACCGCGCGCATCGGCATCGCCAAACGCACCGCCCAGCGCTCGCTGTCGGCAACGGCGATCGTTTTGGGAATGATCTCTCCGAACAGCAAGACCAACAATGCCATCACCAGGGTCGCTACCAACGCCGCCTGCGGAATCCCGAGCTCGATTGCCAGCCACGTGGCGAGCGACTCCGCCCCAAGCAGCACCAGCGTGTTGGCGACCAACACCGTTGTCAGGAAGCGCTGACGATCTTCGACCAGCAGCAGAACATCGCGCGCGCGCGGCAAGCCCTTCTCCTGCATCGAGAGTGCGCGTAAACGCGAAATAGAGATCAGTGCCCCCTCAGATGCGGCAAAAAATGCGGCGAGGAGCACGAGCAGGGCGATTGCTGCAAACCAGAGCCAATCGTTCTGGACGTCGAGCATCATCGCGCGCTACGACTTCGTGAGGAAGGGTCGTTCAAAGCGCGCCCATTATAGCACGAGATGTCCATGCAGTGCGCCTCCGACGAGCAGCGTGACGGCGGTTCCGAGGAGAGCACCGCGCATGACCTCCGGCCAGGTATGAATTCCTCCCTCGACGCGCGACTGGGCAACGAGGGCAGCGACGAGATAGGCGAGGGCGATCGGGATCGGGCGCGGCACGAGCAGCGCGAGCAACGTCGCTGCGGCGAAGGCGAGTGAGGCGTGCCCGGAGATCGAACCGCCGTGGAGCGAAGAACCGCCCGCTGGGGCGAGTGCTTTCCCGAAGATCGTGAGGATCGCCACGATTGCGAGCACCGCGACGACGACATCGACGGTGAATCGGAACGATGGGAGAAATACCAACGCGCCGACAAGCAGCGCTGCGAGTGCGACGACGAAGACCGCCGCCGCCGCCGCGTCTTTTGCACTCTTCGCCAATGGATGGTGGGTTGCGGTGAGCAGATCGACCACCGATTCGATCGCGGTATTCATCAGCTCCATCGCGATGACGACTGCGACGAGCACGACCACGGCGATCGTCTCGGAACGGCGCAGATGCACGAACAGCGTGGCCGCTAAAACCGCGACGGCAACGAGGAGGTGAACGCGCAAATTCGGCTGCGTCCGTGCTGCATAGACGATGCCGTCGATGGCGTGCCCGAACGAACGAGCGATGCGCCGAAGCGGATGTTGGGTGGGTGCCTCGCTCATGGATCGTACGGCCAAGGCATGCCGATCTCCGCGGCGAGCCGACGCTCTTCGGCGATCATTGCGCGTCGTTCGTCAGCCGCTTCATGGTCGTGTCCGAGCACGTGCAGCAACCCGTGAATGAGCAGCCGTTCCAGCTCGCGCTGCAAAGGAGCATCGTACTGCGCAGCCTGCCGGAGGGCGGTTGGAACGCTAATGACGACGTCGCCGAGTAATTCTTCGCCCGGCATCGACGGATCCGGCTCGAGTGGAAAGCTCAAAACGTCGGTCGGACGATCTTTTCCCCGATGCTCGGCATTGAGTCGAGCGATTTCATCGTCATCGACAAAACTGATCGAGAGCGACGCATCGCGTCGTCCGACGGCGGCGAGCAGCGCCGTGGCGGTGCGTTTGACCGCGCGGGCATCGACGCCGCTCCTGCGTACGGTATTGCGATAGTGAATCATTGCGAGTTCTCGTACGCGTGAATGATGCGCGCCACGAGCGGACGACGAACGACATCGGCTCCGTCGAGCTCGACCACCGCAACCTCTTCGACTCCGCGCAGGCGACGCGCGGCGTCACGCAAGCCGCTCTGCGTACCCGATGGCAGATCGACCTGCGTTGCATCGCCGGCCACGACCATCTGCGAGCCGGCGCCGATCCGCGTTAACAGCATTTTCAACTGTTGCGGCCCTGCATTCTGCGCTTCATCGACGATCACGAAGGCGTTCGCCAGCGTTCGCCCGCGCATGTAGGCGATCGGTGCGACTTCGATGACCCCACGCTCGATATATTTTGCTGCCGTACTCTCATCGAGGAGCTCATCGATCGCATCGTAGAGCGGACGAAGATACGGGTCGATTTTCTCTTTTAAGTCACCGGGAAGAAAGCCAAGCCGCTCGCCCGCCTCGACGGCGGGGCGGGTGAGGACGATCCGCGAGACGTTTCGGTCGCGCAGCGCGCGCAGCGCCATCGCGATCGCCAGAAAGGTCTTTCCGGTACCGGCGGGACCGATGCAGATGGTCAACGCGTGCCGTTCGATCGCTTCAACCAAGGTTCGCTGCCCCGCCGTCCTCGCTCGTATCTCCCGACCGCGCTTACTACGCAGGAGCGTCGCCGGAAGCATCGCCGCTGCCGCAGCGGGGAGCTCGGCGTCGGCGACGGCGAGCGCAACGTCGTCGGGGGTCATCTGCTCCCCACGGAGCGCCGAGAGCAGGAGGGCGCGCACCGCCGATTCGGCGCGCTCGGTCTTCCCGGCGGCACCGGCGAGCACCAGCGATTCGCCGTCGACGAAGCAGCGGACGCCGCACCGCTCTTCGATCGCCGCTAGATTTGCATCGAACGCTCCAAAGAGCCGCACCCGTTCGCCGAGCGAATCGAGTGCGATAGTACGACGGTCGAGGTTATTCAGAACGTGGGCTCACTCCGTGGCTTCCCTACCACGTGGGAGGGCCGCTCTCCCGCATGGCCAGGGGAGGGGCGAGCAATTCTGCGATCACGACGCCGCGCGCCCACTCGGCGCGCCGCCCCCGAACCGGCACGGGCTGCGACGGCACCGCTGGAGCGAGATCGGCATAGACGGGGATCGCTGTGGGAAGCGACGGCTGCTCCGCTGCCTCCGCAGGCTCGGCCGTCACTGCGAACTCTGCAGGCTCCGTAGGCGGCACCGGCAGCGGCGCGGTCGGAATCGCTCGATAGGCCTGGTCGATCCCCGCGAGCAGGGCGGCGACTTGAGGGTTCACCGTCACGGAGACCCGCCGCTTCGGCACGTTCGCTACCGGCCCAGGCGCTTGCGAGAGCGGCTCGCCGAGACGCGCGGATGCGGGGGGCTTCGCTTTTCCGGCTGCCTTTCTCACGCTCGAGACGACGCCCGCGATCACGATCAGCACCCAGAGCAGCGAACCGAAATCGCGCAGGTGCATCGCTTACTTCTGAGGCGGCGTCGGCGGCGCGCTGCCCTGGTCGCCATTCGAGCCACCGATCGAGCCGCGCATCTCGGTATCGGCCTGAATGTTCTTCAGACGATAGTAATCCATCACGCCGAGGTTCCCGTTCTTAAACGCCTCTGCGATCGCCGCCGGAATCGATGCCTCAGCCTCAACCACGCGCGCGCGCATCGCCTGCGTCTCCGCTTTTTGTTCTTGTTCGGAGGCCATCGCCGCGTATTGCCGTTCGGCGGCCTTCGCCTGAGCGATCCGACGATCGGCCTCGGCCTGACTCGTCTGTAATTCAGCACCGATATTCTTGCCGACATCGACGTCGGCGATATCGATCGAAACGATCTCGAACGCGGTGCCTGCATCGAGGCCCTTGCTTAAGACGGCTTTACTGATGCGGTCGGGATATTCCAACACTTCTTTGTGATCGATGGCAGCACCGACGGCAGCGACGACACCTTCGCCGACGCGCGCGATGATCGTGGGTTCGCCGGCACCGCCGACGTAGCGGTCGAGATTGCTGCGCACCGTGACGCGTGCTTTGACGTTGAGCTGAATGCCGTTCTGCGCTACGCCTTGAAAGGTCGGGGTTTCGATAACCTTCGGATTCACCGACATCTGCAGCGCTTCAACCACATTGCGTCCGGCGAGATCGATGGCGGCCGCGCGTTGCCATTCCAACGGAATCTGCGCTCGTTGCGCGGCGATCATCGCGAGCGTCACGTTTTCAACGTTGCCGCCGGCGAGATAATGCGATTGCATCTGATCGACGTACAGATCGAGCCCGGCTTTGCGCGCACGCACGTAATTGGTGACGATAACACCCGGCGGGATACCGATGAGCCGCATACGAACCAAGGAAATGATTCCCAACGGAACGCCGGCAGCGATCGTGCGAATCCACAACCCTAACGGAAAATAGTAGAGAAAGACAAAAAACGCGATTATCGCGAGAAAGATGAGGACTGCTGCGCTCACCGCAATCATGAAGTAATCCTTTCACGTGGGAAGGGAATCGGTTCGACGAAGATGCGCGACCCTTCGACGCGAACGACGCGAATCGGCGTCCCGGCGGCGATGAATTCGCCCTCGGTCAGCACGTCGATCCGTTCGCCGTCGATAAGCGCATGCCCGGCCGGACGAAGGAAGCTGACGGCCATTCCGCTTCTCCCCATAAGGTCGAAGCGGTTGGGCGCGGTGATGAAATCGGGGCCCTGCACCGCTGCAAGCGCAAGCCGCGAACTCCAGGCGTTCTCAGGATACGCCCGCAGCGCCATCGAGAAGCCGATTGTTGCGAGCACGATCGCGGTAGCGAGGGTCTCGACTCCGGCAACGACATAGGGGGTACCGAACGAGAAGAGCACCGCCCCCAGCAGCAAAAGCGCGCCGAGTGCACCGGGGAGCGTGTGTCCCGGCACGATATGTAACTCCCAGAGGATGCCGAGCACGCCGAAAATCGCGACGAGAACGACGAGCCAATCGGTGAGCCCCGAGTAGAACTGCACGCTGAAATAGAGCGCGAGCGCGGCGATTCCGATAAAGCCGGCGACTCCGTGCAGCGTTTGCATCTCGACGAGCAAAGCGAGGAGCGCGAGGCCGATGAGGAGGCCGGCTACCAGCGGTTCGCTGACGAAGCGAGCGATGCGATCTGCAAGCGTCATTCGAACCTGCAGTATCGGGGCGTTTCCCAAATGGAGCGCGGCAAGAGCGGCCGGGAGCGTCGGCGCGACGCCCGAGGCGAGGTGCGATTGCAGCGCCTCGGAGCTATCGAGCACCAAGGTGCCGCTGCTCGTCGCCGCGGCGGGTGTAGCGATGCTCGCCCCGGGCGCCATCACCACACTCCGGGTCGCCGATGCGATGAGAGCGGCAGCCGAGAGCGCACGGCCGGAGATATAGGCATAGGTCGGCACCGGAGCACTGCGGACGGCGGCCTCAATCGGCGCGAGCGCATTGCCGAGACTACCCGAGCTATTCACGTCGAGGACGAGCGCTTGGGCGTGCTCGCTACGAGCGAGATCGAGCGCCCGAAAAACGAGATGCTCCATGCCGCGATCGACCGCGCCGGTTACGGGCACGACGACGACCGGCGCCGAGGCGGCATTCGCCCGCGCGAGCCCGACGGCCGCGAGAGCGACGAGCGTTCCGGCGAGGATGATTCGGAGGCGAAGACTCCACATGGCGGTATCTACCCGCCGCGGTGACGGAAGTTACGCGCCTCGAGCGTCGAGTGCTTCGGCCACGACCTCGCGCACCATATTGCCGTCGGCGAGCCCTTTGAGCTGCGGCATGACCGCCTTCATGACCGCGCCTTGGTTCCTCGCGCCCTCGGGGATTTCGGCGAGCGCGGCCGCTACAATCGCTGCGACCTCTGCACGCGATTTCTGGGCGGGGAGGTAAGCAACGAGAATCTCGCGTTCGGCATCCTCTTTGGCGGCGAGCTCTTCGCGGCCGGCCTTTCGGAACTCGCTCGCGGCGTCGATCCGCTGCTTGACCTGGCGGCCGATCACCTCGAGCTCCTGGCTCTCGGTGAGATCGACGCCGGCCTCGCTACGCTTGTAGGTAAAGCCGGAGAGAGCCGAACGTAACGTATCGACTCTCAGTTGCTCGCGAGCCTTCATCGCCGTTTTGAGATCCTCGGCGATGCGGTCCTTCAATGCGGCCACGGAACTTAGGTCCGGCGCTTGCGCGCGGCGGCCGATTTCTTCTTCTTACGGACGCTCGGCTTTTCGTAGTGTTCGTGCTTGCGCGCTTCGGCAAGAATACCCGCCTTTTGCGTGGCTTTCTTGAAGCGGCGCAGCGCGCTCTCGATGGTTTCACCGGCTGAGACACGTACTTCCATTGCTAATTCGACCCCCTTTCGCGCTCGTGCGGACACAAGAAAGCCCGCCCGGCTAGAATCACCTTCGACCTTAGCACGCTACGGGGCTTGCGTCAAATGCCTTCGGTCGGGTTGAGAGATCTCCCCTCGGCGGCCAACGGGCCTCCGATGGCCTTTCTCGGAATTCCAGGAGCGAAGAGCGAGAAGCGCGGAGCGAGCGCATCATTGAAGCGATGAGCGAAGTAAATGTCGGCAAAATCGGCGCTGCGGAGAAGCCCTTACGGTATCAAGCCCCAGCGGGTGATGCGCGTCGCACCTGGAGCGCGGACGCAGGTGGTAAATGCGGCATCGCTCGCCGCCCCGGCGTTCGCTGCACTCGCCATCGATACATCGATGCGGCGCTCCCCCGGCTCCAAGCGATCGATCAGCAGCGTCATCGGTTTGAGCGCGGCGACTCGGGTTGAGACGGCGAAGCGCCGTTCTCCGTCAACGGCGACGATGACGAAGCCGCTCCAATATCTTCGCCCTTTCGGCGCCGCGATCATGAAGCGTAGCCAGAGCCGACTCCGTTGTAACGTTGCCCGAACCGGAATCAATGAGAGCGCATTGCGGTGCACAAAAAACATATCTTCGCAGCGCGCACTCGCGACTGGTGGAGCGAGCATCGCAGCTGCGAGCACGAGGAGCGTCGCCCTCAGCCGGGCGGCCACTGCATCGCTCTGCCGCCGAGCACGTGGACGTGCAAATGTTCGACCGTCTGTCCGCCGGCACTCCCGGTATTCACGACAAAGCGATAGCCGTCGGCGCAACCTTCACCGATCTCGACGGCAAGCGCAAAGAGGGCGGCAAGCCCATCGGAGTACTCGCGAAGATAGGCGGCAAAATTCGAAGCGTGGAGGCGCGGCATTACTAACACGTGCGTTGGGGCCATCGGGTTGAGATCGGCGATTGCAATCGCCGCATCGTTCGATGCGAGGAGGGTCGAGGGAATCGCTCCGGCGACGATCTTGCAGAACACGCAGTTCATGGACGAACCGTAAAACTCCACGAACGGGTGGCGATATTCCCGGCGAAGTCGGAGACGCGTACCGTCACGTGCACGACGCCGCTATAGGCGATCTCCGGAATAAAATGGATGAATCGTGCGCTGCGAATCGTCTCGGAGGTGACGTCGTGCCCATCGACGATCAGCGTCGCGCTCCGTGGATCGACGCCGACGGCATCGGGGAGAAAGGTCGCGTAGATCGCCGGCGTCGTGCTGCTGACAACGGCGTTGGGAGCGGGACCGACGCGTCCGATTCCCGGCGGCACCGAAGATGCGCTCACCAACGTCGCGGCCCGCGCGACCGAACGTTCCGTACCCGCAACAAGCGTCACGATAACCGGCGACCGCGCGATGCTCACTGCATCGCCGATACGCAGCGAGCCTCCGTAAAAACCCGGCCGTTCCTCGCGCATACCCACATCGTGTACGAGACCGCCGATATCGAAGCTCGCGAGTCCACCCGGGGTGCCCTCCATCGTCACACGCAATCGCTCGCCTTCCCGCAACGGGGTACTCGGGTCGATGGAGATCGAACGTATCCCGCCATTGGGTGCGAGCGGATCGCGGCGATCGCTCAGAACGACTTGGAGAATCTCGTTGCTCTCGACATTATAGCGAATCGTCGCCTCATCGCCGGCATGCACGTCGGCGAAGGTCCCAGGAGCACCGTTGAGCAGCCATTGCGTCGTACGATCGGGAACGATCACGTGGCCGTCCTCGAGCACGAACTCGCCGCCGGCGACCGCAGCGACGCGCCCTGCGCGCACGCCGAAATCATCATGGATCGCCGTGCCGCGCCCCTTCTTCCCGAGATCGACGCGCACGAAATCACCGGGAAGGATATCGCTGAGAACGCCCGGTCGCACGACGTTGGTCGCTACGTCGTGAAGTTCGACGCGCACGTCGTCGTGCAGAGCGATAACGTGTGCCGTTCCACCGAAGAGCACCGTGATCGTTTTCGGGCTCGAAAGCATATCAAGCTCGCTCACGCTCCCCTCGCGTACGCCGCTGCCGTTCGCTGAAAGCACGAAGCCGCTTCCGGTCTGCCCGACCATCGAACCCGAGATCGAGATCGTGTGCGCCTTCGGATTGTAGGCCGCCTCTGCCCCAAGCACCGCTCCCACGAAACGCAACGGGACGTAGGTCGTGAAATCCCGTACCAACGGCGGAGCCCCGAAACCAACGGGAGAACCGTCGAGCATCGCCGTGCTCCGACCGAGCAACAGCTTCACGCGATGCGCTCCGAAGCGCGCGCGCAGCACGCCGTTACGAATGCGAAACGGTATCCCCAGCGCATCGAGCGTTCGCTGGAGCGGAACGTAGACGCGCCCACCGACGACGAGCGGCGGCGGTTGTACGAGCACGCGGACGCCGTCGACAAGCAATGTCGGCGGCCCGGGGCTCGGCGATGGAGAGGGCGAAGCGCTCGCGCCCAAAAACGCAAGAAGAGCGGCGACGGCGAAGAAAGCTCGGTAACGCATCGTTATCACCCGAGGGCTTCGCCGTAAACCGCCGCAATCCGGCGTGCGAACCGATCCCACGTGAGCTCCTGCGCCGCACTCCGGCCCAAGGCCACGCGGGCTGCCCAGGCATCGGGCTCGGCTCGGAGGCTCTCGATCGCGCGAGTTACCGCTACCACGTCGCGCGGCGCGAAGGTTCGCGCGGCCGCGGCAAGCGGGCGCGGCACGGCATCGACACAGGCGATGACCGGCGTTCCAATCGCCATCGCCTCGAGCATCGTCAGCCCGAAGCCCTCCCAGAGCGCCGGGTGTACCAGCGCGCTCGCCGCGGCGTACGTTCGGCGCAGCGTCGGCTCGTCGATATCGCCGAGCGCTCGTAATCGGCGGCCGAATCGTTCGTAACGCGAGTGGAGATCGCCGAAATCATCGGCGCCGGTGACGACCAGATCGTATGGCTCGCATTCGGGAAGCGCGGCCCAAGCTGCCAGCAGCGTCGGAAGGTCCTTATGTTCGCGGTGATTGCCGGCATAAAAAAGATAGGGGCGCGTGGGCGGCGCAGCATCTACCGGTTGAAGAAACGCATCCTCGACGCCGAGCGGGACAACGCTTATCCGTTTCTCATCCACCCCGAGATAGCGTTCGCAATCCTCGATGCTGCGCTCGTCGCCGACGATAATACGCCGCGCATGGCGCGCCGCCGGAGCGACGACCGCGCGGTAATACCAAGCGACCTTTGCTTCGTAGAACTCCGCAAAACGGCAATGAATCAGGTCGTGAATCGTCAGCACGTAGGGAACGGTCCGCACGAGCGGGAGATATTGCGTCGGATAATGGACGAGTTGCGCACCGCTTCGCGCGATCTCCAATGGTAACGTAAGCTGTTCGGCGATCGTAAAATTCTCGCCGCGCCCACAGGGAAGGAGTTCGATCTCGGGCGCAAAGGAGGCGCGTCGGTCGAGCAGCGCTTGGGTATACGCTTTCATGCCGACCGACATCTGGCGCGTCAAGCGCGCGTCAATCGCTACCCGCGCCACGCTCGCCATGCCACCGCCGCAGGGTAGAGGGAAGACCACCACATGACGTACCAGCCGCGCGGGCCATCGAGGAACGCTCCCCGTGCGACGCCGAATTTCGCCAAACGCCAGAGAACGAGGATCGATTCTCGCAGAAAGCGTGAGGGCGAGGGGGGCAGGCCGCGCGCTTCGATCTCGGTATAACGCGCAAATTTCCGCCGATACTCCGCCGCGTCGGCATACGAATCGTGCTGTAGAACGCCGGCGAGTTCGCCGATCTTTCCGTTGCAAATATATCGTTCGTGCAACGCTGCGCTGCCGCCGGCGGTCGGGAAGGCTTCGACGCGAACCGCGTCGACGCGGAAACATCGTAAAAGGCGCTCGCCGCTCCACATGCGCAGCGGATGCCCGGCGAAGCTCGTATCGCGGCGCACCAGATAGCCGGCGAGATCCTCACGAGCTTCGGCGAGTGCGGCGCGTAGTCGCTCGTCAAACACCTCATCGGCATCGACGGCGAAGGCCCATGGCGTTCTCACCTGGGCGAGCGCAAAACGCCGTGCGTCGACGAAATCCGTCCAAGCCCGAACCACCAGCGTCGCGCCGCGTTCGCGCGCGATGCGTTGGGTTCCATCGGAGGATTCGGCATCGAGCACCAACACCGGCATCCCGGGCGGGAGCGCTGCAAGCGTGCGCGGCAGCCGTCGTTCCTCATTTTTTGTGAGGATCACGGCGGTTACGTCGGAGAGTTTCACCGCGTTAGCGCACGAGCGTGCTGAACCATATAGGGCGAGAGACTATCTCTGCGAGAGCTGTTTTGCGACCGGGACTCCACCGCAACGTAGCGCCGCGCCGACGAAATCGCGATAGAGCGGCGAAGGGCGATTCGGTCGCGATTTAAATTCCGGGTGCGCTTGCGTGCCGACGAACCACGGGTGGCGCTCGGTCGGCAACTCGACGATCTCGACCAACTTCGTCTTTCCCACGAGATGCTGCCCGGTGAAGCGTAAGCCGTGCTCCTCAAAGATCGGGCGATACTTATTATTGAATTCGTATCGGTGACGATGGCGTTCTTGAATGACTGTCGCGCCGTAGGCTGCCGCCGCCAATGAATCGGGCTCGAGCGTGCATTCGTAGGTTCCCAGGCGCATCGTACCGCCGTAACTTTCCAAATTGCGTTGGTCGGGCATGAAATCGATCACCGGGTCCGGCGTCGTTTCGTCAACTTCGCTCGACTGTGCATCGGTGAGTCCGCATACATCGCGCGCGAACTCCACGCACGCGAGTTGCATGCCGTAGCAGATGCCTAAAAATGGAACCCCGTGCTCGCGAGCATAGCGAATTGCGGTCAATTTTCCGCCGACGCCGCGCGCACCGAAGCCCGGTGCAACGAGGATTCCGGCCGCATCGGCGAGCACGCCGACGCCCTGGCGCTCGATCGCCTCCGAATCGATACGAACGATATCGACGGCGGCATCGTGAAAAATCCCGGCGTGGTAGAGCGCCTCGTTAATGGAGATATAGGCATCTTTGAGCTCGACGTATTTGCCGACCAACGCGATGCGCACGCTACGCTCGGGCTGCAAGATGCGATCGACGATCTTTGCCCATTCGTTCAGGTCGGGAACGCGAGCGGGTAAGCCGAGTTTGCGCATCGCCGCCTCGGCGAGGCCCTCTCGCTCGAGGTTGAGCGGCACCTGATAGATCGTCGGCGCATCGCCGTTCTGCACGACGGCCTGCGGCGCAACATCGCAGAAAAGCGCAATCTTTTCTTTGAGCTCCGTCGGCATCGGCATCGCCGACTGCGTGCGACAGACGATTGCATCGGGGGAGATGCCGATGCCGCGCAACTCGCGCACCGAGTGCTGGGTCGGCTTGGTTTTGAGTTCGTCGGCGGCGCCGAGGTGCGGAACCAGCGTGAGGTGGACGTACATGACGTTCTCCTCACCGACATCGTAACGCATCTGGCGAATCGCTTCGAGAAACGGAAGCGATTCGATATCGCCGACGGTGCCCCCGACCTCGACGATGCAGACGTCGCAGCGGCTCCCTTCGGCGACGCGCTTGACGTGTGCCTTGATCTCGTTGGTGATATGCGGAATCACCTGAACGGTCGCGCCGAGATATTCGCCTCGTCGCTCCTTTTCGATCACCGAATTGTAGATCTGCCCGGTCGTAACGTTATTCGCCCGCGAGAGCGCCTCGTCGATGAAGCGCTCGTAATGCCCGAGGTCGAGGTCGGTCTCGGCACCATCTTCGGTAACGAAGACCTCACCGTGCTGATAGGGGTTCATCGTCCCGGCATCGACGTTGATATACGGATCGAGCTTGAGAATCGCGACCGAGAGGCCGCGCGAGCGTAGCAGCCGTCCGAGCGAGGCAGAGGCAATGCCCTTGCCCAGCGAACTCACCACACCGCCGGTAAAAAATATATACTTCGCCACGACGGAAGGCTCTTTTCGCTTTGCCGGGCTTGCCTGCCTTCGGCCGCCCTCACAAAACGCCGACGAGCGCGGCGCTAGCGCGCGGTGAGGATGCGCACGTAGCGTTCGAGCCCGGAGAGATCGCGAACGACCAAAACCTCATCCTCCGGGAAGCTCGCGCGAGCGATCTCCAGGAGTCCTGCGATCGTCGGTGGCGCCGCTTCGAGCAGCACCAACGCTCCGGGCTTGAGCAGCGGCGGCAACATCGGCACGAGGCGGCGATAGAGCGCGAGCCCGTCAGGGCCTCCGTCGAGCGCCTCCCGTGGCTCGAAGGAGAGTGGGTCGGGGCGTTTGGGAATCGCGTCGGTCGGAAGATACGGCAGGTTGGCGACGACTGCGTCGAAGTGCCGGTCACCGATTCCGGATGCGAGATCGCCGAAACGGAATTTACACTTTGCGAAGACGTTGAAACGCCGCGCGTTATGTTCGGCGACTTTGAGCGCCGCCAGCGAGATATCGACGCCCTCAACGGTGACCGCCGCGAGCTCTGCGGCAAGCGTACAGGCGATCGCGCCGCTTCCGGTTCCGACATCGAGTACCGTCAACAACTGCTTGGGATAGGTGGGGTCGAGCCGGCCGCGAAGATAGCCGAGAAGATCGTCGACGAGCACCTCGCTCTCCGGGCGCGGGACTAAAACCTTGTCGTTGACGACGAAATCGCGCCCATAAAAGCCCGCCGTGCCTAAAATATAGGCGACCGGCATTCCGGTGGCGCGCTTCTCGCATAACTCACCGAAGCGTTCGCTCTGTGGGCGAGAGATAAAGCTATCGCCGTGCGCCAGCAACCACGCTCGATCTCGCCCCAGCACACTGCTCAGTAAGAGTTGCGCGTCGGTGCGCGGCGAATCGATGTACTTCGCCAACGCGACGATGCCGCGCGCGAGCACCTCGGAGACGCTTTGCGGACGATACCCCGAGCTACTCATCTACCCGAGGCATTCGGCGCGCCGGCATCGCTCCCCGCCAACAGGCGAGCGCGTTCGTCCTGAAGCAACGCATCGACCAGGCGATCCATATCGCCATCAAGGATGCCGCGGAGATTCCCGAAATTTTCGTTGACTCGATGGTCGGTGATCCGGTCTTGCGGATAATTATAGGTACGAATCTTCTCCGAACGATCGCCGGTGCCGACCTGGCTGCGGCGAATCGAGCCGAGCTCTTCTTCTTGCTCGCGACGCTTGCGCTCGTAGAGCGTCGCGCGAAGCATCTGCATCGCTTTCTCGCGATTCTGAATCTGCGATCGCTCCTGCTGCGAGGCGACGACCACCCCGGTTGGAAGGTGCGTGATACGAATCGCCGATTCGGTCTTGTTGACGTACTGACCACCGGCGCCGCTGGATTTATAGGTGTCGATCTGGAGATCGGATGGCCGGATCTCCACGGTAACGTCGTCGTCGATCTGCGGCAAAACGGCGACCGTCGCGGTCGAGGTGTGCACCCGCCCTTGGCTCTCTGTCTGCGGCACGCGCTGGACGCGATGCACCCCCGATTCGTATTTGAAGCGGCGATACGCACCTGCGCCTTTGATCGAGAACACGATCTCTTTGTAGCCACCGGCCTCGCTCGGGCTCTCCGAGAGCAATTCCACCTTCATGCGGTGAGATTCCGCGTAGCGCATATACATGCGCGCGAGATCGCCGGCAAAGATCGCCGCCTCGTCGCCGCCCGCGCCGCCACGGATCTCGATGAAGACATCGCGGTCGTCGTCGGGATCGCGCGGTAGCATCAGTTCCTGCAGCGTCGCATCGATCTCCATCAGCCGTTCGCGCAGCGATGCGATCTCTTCCTCGGCGAGCGCGCGCAGTTCCGGCTCGCCGGCGGATCGGGCGAGCGATTCCGCATCGCGTAACTCGTTTTGCATGCTCTCGCGTTTGCGAAATGCGGCGACGGTCGGCTCCAACGTCGCCCGTTCCTTCGAAAGCGCCGCAAAGCGCGATTGATCGAACGCGCCGCTGGGGTTCCCCAGCTCGCGTTCGATTTCGTCGAAGCGGCGCGCTGCGGAGCGCAGGCGCTCGATCATTGCGTGGTTGAGTTCGGCCATTAAAGCAAAAGCGAGCCGCAATGACGGCTCGCTCGCAAGTCCCTTACGACGCTACGCCGAGGCGGCGGAGTTCTTCGACTCGCGCGCAGCCTTCCGTGCGGCGGCTTCGGCCTTCTTCTGCTCTGCAGCGGCGGCGCGTTGGTTGAACTTATCGACGCGTCCGGCGGTATCGATCAGTTTCTGCTGTCCGGTAAAGAGCGGATGGCAGGCCGAACAAATCTCGACGCTGATCTTCTGATGCGTCGAGCCGGTCGTAAATGTGCTCCCGCAGGCGCAATGAACGAGCGCGTCGGGATACCAGGTGGGATGTATCTTAGGTTTCACAGCCCTCGTAGTATAGCAGCCCATGCAAGAGACCTCAGGGGTACCCCCGAGGTCTCTTGCCATCCCCTCCCCCAGAAGGGGAAACCCGCTTAGTTGACCGGGGTCTTGGTGATCGCAGTGATCAGCCGCCCCGTCATCGGGACGCCGAGCCCGGTTACGAGATCGTAGCCCGGGGTCGAGAAACAGCAGCCGGTAATCGGCGGCCCTGGTGGATTCCCGGGACCTCCGTTCTGGTTCGCCTCGTTCTCGCCGTACTGCACGTCGTAGAAAACCGAGGCATAACTCGCCGGTGCCGCGGCGAGCTGGTAGAAGAGCGGTGCCGGGTTCCCTAAACGATAGCTATAGGGCCCCGTGGAGCCGCTCCCGCAGCTCGCCGATTGCTTGCAGGCCTCGAGGACGAGTGCCCATTGGGCGGCGGCCTGCGGTGCGGCGAGCGAGGTGCCACCGGTCGCGCCGATCGTGCCGCCCTCGGCGATATACATGCCCATAGCCTGCCCGGTGAGGGGATCTGCATCCATCGAGATATCGGGGAGGCCGCGGAAGCCACCGAGTTGCGGGTTCCCGCCGGTGAGCGTGAGCCCAGCCTGCCATGCCGGTGCCGGAATCAGCACCGAGACACCCCCGCCGGAGCCGATGTTGTTGCCGAAGCTACCGTCGCCGCCAAGCGTCGTCTGGTCGGCCCAGGCAGTGATCTGCCCGAGGAGATTGCCGGCGCCGTCGACCGGAGCGTTCACGCCGCCGACCGCGACGACGTTTGTATCGCTCGCCGGGTATGAGACGCAGGGGGTCGTCGGGTAGATGCCCGCCGAGGGGATCGCGCAGGCGGCATTTCCGGTATCGCCGGAAGAGACGAAGACCGCGATGCCCTCCGCAGCGAGTGCTGCGAACTCACTCGGCCCGAGCCCGGTGCCGCCGGGGCCGACGTACGCCGCCCCGAAGTTCTGTTCGCCGCCGCCGTAGCTGAGGCTCAGGACGTCGGAGCGATTGTCGGCGATCGCCTGCTGGATCTCGAAATCGGCGATGCTGATTCCTTCGGTGTCACCGAGCGTTTCGCCGGTAGGGCAGCTCGTCACGCCGACGTTCGCCGGATCGATCGCGCCGGTTGTGGAGTTGAAACAGAACGAATAGTAGGCGAGGTAGAAGTTCTCGTTCACGCCGGGGGCGAGGCTCGCAGTTGTCTCGGTATCGAGTTGTGCTTCCCCGTCCTCAAGATTGCAGGTTTGGAAGTTCGGAACGCCGCTTCCGGTACAACTTGCGTAATTCGGACTCAACGGAGTGGTCACCGGTGGAGGCATGGTAAAGCCGGTCGCTGGGAATCCGGGGCCGAGGAGCGCTGGGATGGTCGCCGGATTGACGAAGAGCGGCGAGGTGGGGATGAGGCTGACCGTTGCGACCCGCGTGTGAAACGCGGCGCCGTAGTAGGGCACGTCGTTCGGGTCGATCGGCCCGGTGCCGATAATGCCTAAGCCAATGCCGTTGCCATAGAGCCCGGCATTATACGCACCGGTGAAATCGAATGCGCGCGCAACCTGCTGCGGCGAGAGCCCGGGGCCAAAGGATGCACTCGAGGGACGGATCAGGTAGTTGTGGACCTGCGAGGCGATCGGCACGAGCGCGTTGAGCGCTGCGAGCGGAATGCTCCCATTGACGTGCGGCGTTCCAATCGGGGCGATAAAGCGCTCTTTCCCATACTGATAGTACCCAAACTTCACACCGAGCGCCGCGGTAAATTGCGTGCTGCTGCCAACCAGTGAGAGCACGAGGTTCTGCGGCCACGAACCGACGCCGATCCCGTATTGTTGAAAATACGCGGCGACCTTCGCCTGATTCGCAGGCGCGGCACCATAGAGTTGCCCGATCTGTTGCGGGGTGAGAAAGTGCCGGTAATTCGGATTTCCCGGCGTGCTCGCTTGCTGGGCGTAGGTAACCAAGCCCGCTTCGTTCTGCAACTGCGGCTGCGCGAGCATTGCCAACGCAACGGGTTTGGTGAGCGGCCCGATATAGCTCGCCTGTTGGAGCATGCGCTGCCCCCAACGGAACGAGGAGGGCCCCGTCGAGCCGATCGGCGGCGTGTTGCCGCCGCTATTGGCGACCGGAAGCGGAGAGCCGGCGCTGCCGCCGCCGCCGCAAGCTGCAAGGAGTGACGCCGCAACCGCCGTTGCAACGAGCGTACGAATTCGCCGTATCCCGGCCATTAGCGGTTACCTCCGAGTGAGAGCGTAGGGGCGATGATGCGTGCGAACATCTTTGCAAACGCAGTACGCGCCCGTGCGCGTTCGCGCGCGATATGCATGCGGAAATTCGTCTGATCGGCGGCGAAGAGCGCCGTCGAGATCGGTGCGAGCGTCGTGCTCTTGGTAGAGCGCGCGTTGCTCTGAATCGAGGTTCCCGCCGTCTGTAATGTCAACGTCTGGGTGTAGGTCTTCGTCAGTTGCGGCGTCCCCGCGAAGTATGCGAAGCCCCCCGACAGCGCGGTGTCGTTGAGGTAGTCGTAATAGTAGGTCTGGACATCGTTCATCGCCACGCAAACCGGGCCGAATCCCTGCGCCGTATAGGTCGTCGTGGTCGTCACTTCATCGAGCCCGAGTATCGGGTCGATCTTTGCGATCGCCTGGACGATCGAATTCCCACTCGCGCCGAACGTGCTTGGAACGGCACAGGATGCCGGGAAATTCACGCCGGTACTCACGGTGTCGCTCTCCTGGTAGAGTTTCGGCGAGGGCGAGAACCAGGCCGCCGGCGTTGCAACGACGACCGGGAGGTTGGGCGCGGGCGTCCCGGTCGCACCGGGCGACGGTGCAGGCGTCGGGTTGAGCACCGCGACGGAGATCGCCCCCGCAGTCGGCGCGGTATAACTGACGACCGACGGTCCTGGAGCACCGACGAAATAGATATCCCAGGCCCCCGAGCCGTCGGGGTTGACGGTGAAGGACATCTTGGGAATCGCGCCGGTCGCGAATGTATCGTTCTCGCTATAGCTACCGTCAGCGTTGGTCGTGCGGGCGATCGTCGCTCCGTCGGCGTCGGTCTCGCTATAGTTCCCTGCGGGGGAATTCGTCCAGCTCGCCCCAGCGCTCTCGGGAAGTTCGTCGAGAATCTGCGGCGTGGTGTAGGTCCATGCGTAGGCGTTCTTGCTGTCGTCGACGCTCTGTTGGGCATTCAGCACAAAATTCGTGCCGCTGCCGGCGGCGACGGTGGAATAGAATGAATCCCCGGTCGTCACGTGGGTCGCCGTCGTGCCGACGGTCGTCGTCGTGGAATGAAAATCGGTTCCACCAGCGCCGAGCGGATCTGCGCTCGCGGTCACGACGACGTTCTCGGAGATCTTCGCAGCGGTCGAGGTGTTGGGGAACGGACTTCCGACGGGATAGGTGTACACGTCGCTCTCCAACGAACTGCCCGAGAAAGCAAAGGTGTCGCCGACGCCCGCCGGACGAGAGGAGCTCGAAACCGCCGGATTACCGGGGCCGCCGATCGGCGGAGGATTCGTCGGGAGCGCCGGGGCACCACCACCACCGCAGGCCGCTAGGAGCGCTGCGGCAGCGATCGCCCCGAAGAGCATCGCAGGTATTTTCACAGAATCACAGACCTCTTTATAGGAGCAGCAATATGAACTACGTGAGACGCGGTATATCGGTGGTCGGCGCTCGATTCCTGCGACGAAACGCCGCTATAGTACGTTTTTCGAGCATGCTGCACCACTTTCGCCTCCAATGGGCTGTCGCGTCGCTCGCACTCTTTGCGCTCGCGGCGGCCCCCTGTCGACTCGACGGCGCCCGCATCCTCGACACCGGCTCGACCAACGTGCCGGGCTTTACGATCGCGGTTCGCTCCGACGGTACCGGGTGGTGGCGTCCTTCGATGCGCATGGGGAAACCAGAAGCGGCGAAACACACGTTCACGATCGCCGAAGGCATCGCCCGCCGATTTCTCGCAGCGATGGAGCGAGGGCGCGCGCAGGGCGTACGCGGCGTACCGTGCATGAAGTCGGCATCGTTCGGCCACAGCGTTTTTGCAATCTGGCATGGCTGGCGATCGCCGGATATCACCTGCCCACTCGATACCGCTACAGCGCGCAGGATCGCTACGAGCATCCACGCAGTGATCGCGGCCTCCGGCATGCCGGCGCCGATCGTCGGGCGACGCATCGGGATTCCAGGGTACGAACCCCGCCGTCAGCCAAGCGAACCGTCGCCCGCAGGGTCACCGAGCCCGCAGCCGCGAAGCAGCCCCACGTGAAGCCACAACGTATCGCCATCGGCTGCGCGTTAGCAGCCCTCCTCGCCGTGCCCGCCGCCGTGCAGGCACAGCAGGCGCTCCCCACGCCGTCGCCGACGCCCGCAGCAAGCCCCGTGCCGATGAAGCAGGTCGCAAAGCCGGTCGCAAAACCAGTGCTCCGACCGACGCCTAAGCCGCCGCCGCCCCGGCGTATCGGCATCTCCGGCGTTTGGGAGATCCAAATTCAATATCCGAACAAAACGATCTACGCGCACTTCAGCATGCATCAGCACGGCGATGCGCTCGAGGGAACCTACCTCAGTCCGGCCGGAAAGAAAGCGCGATTGGCGGGCAGCGTTTCAGGGGAGAACATGGTCGTCGTCGTAACGCTTCCCGACGGGAAGGTCATGCGCTTTGAATCGCAACTCAACGGCACCACCGATATGGTCGGCATGCTCACGAAAGCCGACGGAAAGCGCGTCGTTTTCACCGCCTCTTATCGCCCCAAAGAGAAGTTCTTCGATTCCCTCAGCCCCGTTCCGGGCGGGCTCGGCGGCGTCGGCACGGGAACCGGCGGCGGCATCGGCGGTGGCGGCGGATACAACCCACCTCGATGAGAGAGTGCTTGTCACGCCGAGTAGCCGGGCTCTCTGTCACGCCGAGTAGCCGGGCTCTCTGTCACGCCGAGTAGCCGGGCTCTCTGTCACGCCGAGTAGCTGCCGAAGGCAGCGTATCGAGGCGGGTGCGCGTGCGCTCCCTGATACGATTGCTTCGCAATCTACTCGGGATGACCGTGCATGGTTGTCACGCCGAATAGCTGGAAGCCGCGCTCTCTGTCACGCCGAGTAGCCGGGCTCTCTGTCACGCCGAGTAGCTGCCGAAGGCAGCATATCGAGGCGGGTGCGCGTGCGCTCCCTGATACGATTGCTTCGCAATCTACTCGGGATGACACGGCAACTCGGGATGACACGGCAACTCGGGATGACACGGCATCTCGGGATGACACGGCGTCTCGGGATGACACGGCATCTCGGGATGACACGGTATCTCGAGATGACACGGCAACTCGGGATGACACGGCAACTCGGGATGACACGGCAACTCGGAATGACACGGCAACTCGGGATGACTCGGTATCCCGGGATGACACGGTATCCCGGGATGACACGGTATCCCGGGATGACTCGGTATCCCGTGATGCCGAGGATTCGGCGCCCGCTATACTCGCTCGGCGAGACGGCGCTCGACGTACGGAATGAGGCCACCGGCTTCGATGAGCGAACGCATGAACGGCGGAAACTCCGCCGCCTGAAAGCTTGTGCCTTTCGTGAGGTTTCGAATCGTACCGGCGGCGGGATCGATCTCGATCTCATCGCCGGCGGCTATCGCATCGACCGCCTCGGGAGATTCCAGAATCGGCAACCCGATGTTGATAGCGTTACGATAGAAAATACGAGCGAATGACTTTGCGATCACCGCCGAGACACCGGCGCCTTTGATTGCAATCGGCGCGACTTCGCGGCTCGATCCACAGCCGAAATTCGTATCGGCGACGATGATGTCGCCAGCCTTTACGCGAGCCGAGAACTCCGGGTCGATCCCCTCCATCGCGTGTTTTCCGAGTTCGGTTTGATCGACGATGTTGCAATATTTGCCGGGAATAATAACGTCGGTATCGACGTTCTTCCCATAGGTGTGGGCGCGTCCGCGCAATGTCAATTCCATTCGTTGTCGCTCTTCCTTCTTTTCGTACGCGTTGGCTATGATTATGCCGGCGCGAGTTCGAGAACGCGCGGGTCGGTGATATGTCCGGTGAGCGCCGATGCAGCGCAGGTCGCCGGAGAAGCCAGATAGACCTCGGCTTTCGGCGAACCCATGCGACCGACATAATTGCGATTGGTTGTCGAGAGACAGCGCTCGCCATCCCCCAACGTCCCCATATGCCCGCCGAAGCAGGCACCGCAGCCCGGCGTATTCACGACACAACCGGCGCTTGCTAAGGTTTTAAGGATGCCTTCGTCGGCGGCTTGCATCCAGACTTTCTGCGAGCCGGGATTCACGATGACCCGAAGGCTCGGTGCGATCTTCTTCCCGTGAAGAATCTTTGCGGCGATGCGGAGATCTTCGATGTATCCGTTGGTGCAACTACCAATGAAGATCTGGTCGAGATCGACGCGCTCGCGCAGTACCTCCGAGATCGGGTGGACGTTATCGGGCGTGTGCGGGCACGCAATTTGCGGCTCGAGCGCGCTGACATCGATGGTGACGATACGCTCGTAGGCAGCGTCGTCATCGGCACGCTCGACGATGAACCGACGATCGGTACGCTCGCGAACGAAAGCTAAAGCCTTTTCGTCGGCGTGGAAGATGCCGTTCTTGGCGCCGGCTTCAATCGCCATATTCGCCATCGTCAAGCGCCCGGTGATCGAAAGCGCGTCGATCGTCGAACCATGATATTCCAGAGCGCGATACGTCGCGCCATCGATGCCGAGCGTGCCGACGGTAGCCAGCATCAAATCCTTCGCGAAGACGCCTTCCGGCAACGCGCCATTATAGACGATTTTGATCGTCGGCGGGACGCGCAACCAGACCTCGCCGAGTACGAATGCCGCAGCGATATCGGTCGATCCCATCCCCGTTGCAAACGCCCCGAGTGCGCCGTACGTACAGGTATGCGAATCACCGCCGACGATCAACTCGCCGGGTGCGACGAGCCCTTCTTCCGGCAACACGACGTGTTCGATGCCGCCTCGACCGACGTCAAAAAAATGCTCGATCTCCTGCTCGGCGGCAAACTCTTTCATCAAGCGCGCGAGTTTCGCCGACTGGGCGTCTTTTGCCGGAACGAAATGATCTTCTACCAACGCAATTTTCGTGCGGTCGAAAACGCGCTTTGCTCCCTTCATCGAGCGCATGACGGCGATGGCGACCGCCGCAGAGAGTTCGTTCGCGAGGACGAGATCGACTTTGGCGTTGATGATTTGCCCTGGTTCCACGCGGTCGAGCCCGGCGTGGCGCGCAAGGATTTTTTCGGTGAGGGTCATTCCCACGGTGATGAGGTACCTCGTCAGTGTTGGGGGGAAACGAAGGTTTCCTCGTTGTTTTCGCCCCGGATGGGGCGACTCCCGCAGTGCGGCAGGCATCGTCCCGCCACGGCGCGCACACTTCCCCCATGAACGACCGTAGTTTCGGCTTTGCAACGCGCGCGATCCACGCCGGGACGCCGCCGGACCCCGTAACGGGCTCGCGTGCCGCTCCGATCTATCAGAGTTCGGCGTTCGTTTTCGGCTCGAGCGAGGAAGCTGCCGAACTCTTTGCGTTGCGCGGCTACGGCCATATCTATAGCAGAATCAGCAACCCTACCGTTGCTTCGTTCGAAGAACGCATGGCGAGCCTCGAGGGGGGGCTCGGCGCAGTCGCCTTTTCGAGCGGGCTCGCGGCACAGCTTGCCGTCGTGCTCGCTCTCGCTCGGAATGGTGACCATATCCTCTGTTCGCAGAACGTCTATGGCGGCACCGTAACGCAATTTTCAATAACACTCGACCGAATGGGGATCGCGGTCACGTTCGTTCCCATCGGCGATCGCGAGGCGATCGCCGCGGCGATACGCCCCGAAACGAAGCTTTTATTCGTTGAAACCATCGGCAACCCGGCCGGTGCGGTCGCAGACCTCGAAGCGCTCGCGCGTGTAGCCCACGAACGCGGCCTCCCGCTGGTTGTCGATAACACCTTCGCATCACCCTATTGCTGCCGACCGATCGAATTCGGCGCCGATATCGTGCTCGCATCGGCGACGAAATTTATCTGTGGGCACGGAACGACCGTCGGCGGCATCGTCGTCGATGCAGGGCGTTTCGATTACGGAAACGGACGCTTCCCATTGCTCTCCGAACCAAGCCGCGGCTACCACGGAAAAGTCTTTACCGAAACCTTCGGTGAGTACGCCTTCCTCATGCGTCTGCGCGCGGAGATCCTTCGCGATATTGGGTCGCAACTTGGCGCGCACGATGCCTGGCTGCTCTTACAGGGCCTCGAAACGCTTCCGTTACGCATGGAGCGACACGTGCAAAACGCGCTGACCGTCGCGCGTTACCTTGAGTCCCATCCCGACGTGGAATGGATACGTCACCCGGGAATGCCCTCGCATCCCGATTTCGCGCTCGCCTCACGTTATCTGCCGCGCGGCGCAGGCTCGGTCTTTACCTTCGGCATTCGCGGGGGGCGCGAGGCGGGTCGGCGTTTTATCGATGCGCTCGAACTTTGGAGCCATCTCGCCAACGTCGGCGACGCAAAATCGCTGGTTATCCATCCTGCATCGACGACGCACTCGCAGCTCAGTGACGACGAGATGCGCGCGGCGGGGGTTGCCCCGGAGACGGTGCGCCTCTCCGTTGGGCTCGAGGATTGTGAAGACCTCATCTGGGATATCGACCAGGCGCTCCAAAAAGCCCGGGCACCCCAAGCGGTGACGGCATGATCCTGACCGATCTCAACCAGCGACGCGCACTGCTCGCTCGCAGCGCGGCAGTCGCCATGGTCGGTGCGTCGAACGACCCGTTGCGCCCCAGCTATACCGTTTTCTCATTTCTTCGAACCGGCGATAGATATACGGTTACACCAATCAGCCCAAAAGTCGAAAGCATCGATGGTATTCGCGCATATGCCTCCCTAACCGCGTACGCAGATACCCATGGTGCGCCCGATATCGTCGATGTCTTCCGTAATCCGGCCTCGGTATTGCCGATCGTGGACGAGAGCATCGCTATCGGCGCGAAGGCAATCTGGTTTCAATACGGCGTCGTCAACCAAGAGGCGATCGCGCGCGCCGAGGCTGCAGGGCTCGACGTCGTCGTCGATCGCTGCATTAAAGTCGAGATCGCGCGTTTTACCGGCGGCCTCGCGACCGCTGGCCTCAACAGCGGTATCATTTCCTCGCGTCGCACCGGAGTAAGATGAGCCGCGAACGCGAGGCCGAAGCACTCGACGAGCGCATTCTTGCGACCATCGACGCCTGGCACCGCCAGGGGCGCAAGCTCGATGAAGCCGAGTTCGACGATCTCGCGCTCGCGATCTTCGCCCACCAGTTGCAGTTCAATCCCGCATACGCGGCGTACTGCGCGGGCTACGGCCTCTCGCTCGCAGCATTGCCCACGACCTGGCGAGAGATCCCCCCGCTTCCGGCGCGCGCATACAAAGAAGCAGCGATCGCCGCCTTCCCGATCGAACGTGCCGATCTCGTTTTCGAGAGTAGCGGCACGACCTCGGGTGAACCAAGCCGGCACTATATCGAGAATCGTCGGCTCTACGACGCGGCGTTACTCGCCGGCTTCGAACGCGCGCTCTTGGGCGACGGCGCCCGCCTTCGGTATTTTCAGCTCGTACCGAACCCCGCGCAACGCCCGCACTCCTCGCTGGGATATATGATGGGACGGGTCGCAGCGACGTACGGTGATGGCGAAACTGGCTGGTATCTCGACGAAGATCGTTTGCTGATCGAGGCCTTTTACCAAGATGCGCGCGATGCATGCAAACGCGGCCAAGCGATCTGCCTTGCCGCCACCGCTCTTTCATTGCTCCACCTCATCGAAGCGATCGAAGAGCGCGGAGACTCGCTCGCCTTACCACCCGGCTCGAGGGTGATGGAGACCGGGGGCTTCAAAGGGCGCAAGCGCAGCGTCACGCGCGAGGAACTCTACGCTCGCACGGTGCGCGCACTCGGGGTGCCCGCCGAGCGCATCGTCGCGGAGTACGGAATGAGCGAGCTCTGTTCTCAGTACTACGACCTGCCCGGCTCGCAGCGAAGCATCGCCGGTGCGACGCATCGCGTAAAGGCCGCTCCACCGTGGCTACGCACGCGGGTTCTTGACGAGCGCGAGCGCGATTGCGCCCCCGGAACGATCGGAGCGCTCGCGCATATCGATCTGGCGAATCGCAGTTCTTCTCTCGCGATCCTCACCGAGGATCTCGGTGCCGCCGTCGAGGGCGGAATACTCCTGCTCGGGCGCGAGAGCACCGCTCCGTTGCGCGGCTGCTCGCTCGACGCAGAGGATCTCCGTCGTTCGTGACCGCGCTCTCCTCGGTGCCGACGCACACGATCGCTACGGCGATCGGCGACGCAGCGATGCGCTGGTGCGACGCCGATTTTCCGCCGCGCATCCGCATTACCCACGATATCGCCGATCGAACCGGATATAGCGTCCCCGCGGTCGAGTTTGCGCTCGACGCGCTCTTCGGCGAGCTGCGCGCCGATGCGTTCCTCGCGACGATAGCGCGCGAACTCGGCGACCCAGCAGGGCTCGATAGCCCCGGGACGCGGATTCTCCCGCTCGGGCGCGTGGCTATACTCTCCAGCCGCACGACGATCGGGGTCGCGATACCGGCGATGTGCTTTGCGCTCTGCGCAAAGAACGACGTGGCCGTCAAAGATCGCGAGGATCGCCTCGTTGCGGCCTTCGCCGAGAGCCTCGCGCAGGAGCTCGATGCGTTCGAACCAGCGTTGGAGATCGCGACCTGGGATTCACGGCTCGATGGAGATCGCTTGCACGGTGCCGCAGCGATCGTCGTGTACGGAAGCGACGAGACGATCGCCCGCGTGACCGCCGATTACGCCCAGAGCGCTCGCATTATCGGCTTCGGCTCCCGAACGAGCATCGCATATCTCGACGCCGCGACCCAGAGTTCGCCTGTCGAACTCCGGCGCGCTCTCGCAGGCGCTGCACGCGATGCAAGTCTGTATGAAGGCGAGGGGTGCATGAGCCTGCATGCCCTCTTCTTTGCGCGAAGCGGCACCTGCCCGCCACAGAAACTCGCCGAGCATTTTGCCACGGCGATGGAGGAGGCGGCGACCGAGTTCCCGGTTGCAGAGCGTTCGGCAGCGCAGCGCGCCGAGATGCTCCAACAGAGCAAGCTGGCCGCGTTTCGCGCCGCAGCGGGGCGCGGCGCAGCGTTCTGCGACGAACGGCTCGTTTTTCTCGTAGTGCTCGATCCGCCGCGGCAGGAGCCGCCACTCTTTCTACCGCGCACCGTCGTGCTGTTGCCGGTCGATTCTCCCGAGGAGATCGTCTCCTACGTCGGACGACACGCCTTGCCGATCGAATGTTTCGGCGTTACCGGGACTCCTCGCTCCTACACGGAAATAGCCGGTCGTATCGGCGCCGCTCGCATCGCTCCGCTCGGTGAAATGCAGCGCCCGCCGTTACGTTCGCACCATGGTGGGCGCCCTCGGATCGCCGAGTACGTCCGCTTTCTCGATATCGATGGAGAGCGCGATTGAGCGAACCGCTGGAAAACGTGCGAGGCCCTATTCCCGGAAAACGCAGCACCGAGTTGCTTGAGCGGCTACGCCTGCACGAATCGCGAAACGTGACCGCGATCGAGGAGCGTTTTCCGGTCGTCTGGGAATCGGCGCTCGGAGCGATTGTTACCGATGTCGACGGGAACGATTTTCTCGATCTCACGTCGGCGTTCGGGGTCGCGGCAATCGGACACAGCAACCCTTATGTCGCATCGGCGGTCGCCGACCAAGTGGTGCGCCTCGCGCATAGCATGGGCGACGTGCACCCAAGCGAGGTTCGCATCGAGCTCTTGGAGCGCATCGCTTCGATCGTCCCGCCGGCTCTCAAACGCACCTACCTTGCAACCTCCGGTTCCGAAGCGATCGAGGTAGCATTGAAAACCGCGATGCTCGCAACCGGCAAGCCGGCTCATGCAAGTTTTCGCAATAGTTATCACGGCTTGAGCCTCGGTGCACTAGAAGTGACCGGCATCGAACGCTTTCGCAAGCCATTCGCCGGAGCGATCGCCGAGAAGACGCTCTTCCTCGATTTCCCACGCGCACGCAATGCCGCCGACGAAGAGGCCGCACCGGCGCTGGAAAGCGTGCGTACGGCACTGCGTGCGCGCAGCGATATCGGGGCGCTTGTCGTCGAACCGATCCAAGGGCGCGGCGGCGTCATTCTTCCGCCGGCCGGTTTCCTGCGCGGATTACGCGAGATATGCAGCGAGCTGGATATCCTGATGATCGTCGATGAAATTTGGACGGGCTTCGGTCGCACCGGAACGATGTTCGCCTGCGAGCGCGAATCCGTCGTTCCCGACCTACTCTGCATCGGCAAGGCGATGGGCGGCGGCCTGCCGATCGCTGCGCTCGTCGGCACCGAGGCCGCGATGGATGCGTGGCCGCTCTCCGAGGGCGAGGCGCTGCATACATCCACGTTTTTAGGGAACCCGCTCGCCTGCGCGGCTGCGCTGGCAACGATTGGCGAGATCGAACGCAACGATCTCGTCACGCGCGCCAAGCAACTTGGTGTGACGATGGTCTCCAGGCTCGGAAATCTTCACCGCCACAAAGGCGTCCTCGATATTCGCGGGCGTGGCATGATGTGGGGGATCGAACTCGAGAGTGCAGCGATTGCCCACGAAACCGTGCTCCGCGCTCTCTCGCTGGGCCTAATCGTCCTACAAGCCGGACCGGAGGGGAACGTGATCTCGATAACACCACCGCTGATCGTGAGCGAACGGCAGCTCTTCCGTGCAATCGATCTGCTCGATCGCGCGTTGGCGTCGCGATGAGCGCTCCGATACGCGTCGGGATCGTCGGCGCCGGGTTCGGGGCGGGTACGCACCTCCCCGCGCTTCGAGCGCACGCGCGCTTTGAGGTGGCCGCTCTCGCCTCCCCGCGCAACGCCGCGCGCATTGGCGCCGAACAGCGGATCGAGCGCACTTTTACGTCCTGTTCGGAGATGCTCGCCGAATGCACGCTCGATGCGGTCGTCGTTGCTTCGCCGCCATTTGCCCATCACGACGACGTGCTCGCCGCTCTTCGCGCCGGGAAGCACGTACTCTGCGAGAAGCCGTTTGCCCTCAGCGTCGCGCAAGCCGAAGCGATGGTTGCTGCCGAAACCGCCGCGGGAACGGCGTGCGCGATCGCCCATGAATTTCGTTACCGCCCCGAGCGTATCGCTCTTGCAGAATTAGTCGCGAACGCGCATCTCGATCCGATTCGCGAACTCGAATATACGCAGCTGATGGGCTTTCTTCGCGCCGGGGAGATGCGGCCGCGGGGTTGGTGGTTTCAGCGTGTGCGCGGAGGTGGAGCCGCCGGCGCCATGCTCTCGCACGCGATCGACGCCGCAAATGCGCTGTTAGGAATGACGCCGGTCTCCGTCGTCGGAAGCCTGCGCACCGCAAATCCGCGGCGCTTCGACGCCGAGGGAGAGTTCACGAGCGATGTCGACGACGGAGCCTTCGCTCTCCTCCGGTACGCAAACGGTGCCATTGCACGGCTCACGGTCGACGGCACGACCGCGGTGAACTCCTTTACCTTCGCCGTCCATGGCGAGAGGCGCACCGCAGTTTGCAGCGGGAAGTCCTTCGCCGATCAACGGCTTTACAGCGTCGACGACGAGGAGACGAATGAACTCGAATGCGCCCCCTCACGCTACGCACGCTTCGCTGCGATCAATGGCAACGTACCGCCGATGATGGAGCTCTACGACGCATGGGTTGCAAAGATCGAGGGCACCGCAGCCGCGCCGGCCGCAGGGCAGGCGCTTCCGAGCTTCGCCGACGGCCTCGCTACCCAGCGCGTTCTCGCCGCAGTCGGATATGGCGCGTAATCGCGACGAAACTCCCCCGCCCCGAGTCGAGCGCCTCTCACGCCGAGCAAATGCTCCTGTCGCGCCGGGTGGATTGCGCAGCAATCGTATCGGGATCGCAGCAACGCGCCTCGATACGCTGCCTTCGGCAGCTACTCGGCGTGACAATGCCGACTCGGCGTGACAGAGAGCGCAGCAACGCGCCTCGATACGCTGCCTTCGGCAGCTACTCGGCGTGACAATGCCGACTCGGCGTGACAGGGAGCGCAGCAACGCGCCTCGATACGCTGCCTTCGGCAGCTACTCGGCGTGACAATGCCGACTCGGCGTGACAATGCCGACTCGGCGTGACAGGGAGCGCAGCTACGCGGCGTGACAGAGCGGCTCCTCAAAGCAACTCTATGGAAGCGGGAAGCTCGACTGCGTAATTAACGTCGGAACCAGCCCGCTCGCACTCGTGCATGGCGCACTCGCACTGCAGAGACCAGATGCGGCGAAATAATCCCCGGCATCGATCTTCCCATCGCCGTTTGCGTCGAACCAGACGGCGATATGGTAGCCCGATGCGTTCGCCGGAATATCGGCGATGCGGAACGAGCCGTTCGCTGAGACCGGTACGCCGGCGATAAAGTTCGCGTCGACGATCGTCGGAGCGGCGTTCACCGCTCCGCTGTTGCTGTAGGCGAACGCGACGAACTGCGCCTTCGCGGGGATCCTCGGCGCAATCGTGGTGTCGTTTTCGAGCTGCGCCATCGCGCGATAGACGTCGAGTCGCCCGTGACCTTGATTGGGATCGTTGAGGTTATCGGCGGTACCGTCGATGAGGCCCTCGAGTTGCGGCACCGTCAGGTTCGGATCGGCGGAGAGTAAGAGTGCCGCTGCGCCCGTAACGTGCGGCGTCGCCATCGAGGTTCCGGCGATCAACGTGTAGCAGGTTGCAGGCGTACTGCACGGCGGGCTTCCCGTCGTCGAGTAAAGATTGCTGATCCAATGCAGATCGTCGCTATCGCTGCTTCCAATCGGGTTTCCACCCGGGGCCACGACGCCGAGCCCGGGGCCGCTGTTGGAATACGGTGCTACGTACTCTCCCGGCGCAGGCGTGTCGGCGGTAGGCAGCGCGGCACTACAGGCCGCGCCGACCGTCGGCCATGTTGCACCCGTGCATGCATTGTTGTCGTTGAGCGCGGTCGCGCCGACTGCCATGACGCCTGGATACGCGGCAGGATAATCGAGCCCTTGAACCCCTTGATTGCGTTCGTTCCCAGCCGCAGCGACGACCAAAACATTGTGAGCCAATGCATACTCCACTGCATCCTGCTCGGTGAAATCGGGGCCGCTGTTCGGTTGCGAGCCAAGGCTGAGATTGATGACGCGGTCGCCGTTTGCGACGGCACGATAGATCGCCGTCGCTTCATCGGAGGTCGACGCGCTCGAATTTGCCCCCGAACCCGAGAATATCTTATAGAAATCGAGCGTGACGCCGCCGGCGACACCTGCGAAACCCGCGCCGTTATTGTCGGCGGCAGTAGCGATCCCCGCAACGTTGGTGCCGTGTCCATCTTCATCTTGAACCGCGGGGCACGAGACGCCGAGCAACGGCGTCGGGCAGGGCGTGGTAACCGTACCGGTGCCGCCGACCGGCGTTACATCTTCTTCGGCGATCCCGATATGGGAGATGAGATCATCCTGCGCCCACGTATTGCTCGGTGAGGTATCGATTCCGGTATCGAGCACCGCAATCTTGATCGTCGGCAACCCATACCCGACGGGGTACGGCGATCCGCTGCCGTAGTTCCACGCATGCATCATCCCGATTTGATACATATCCCACTGATCGAGCGGATCGAACAAGCCGTCGTTGGGAGCCGGTGAGAGCGCAGCGTTGAGCGGATAGCGCCGCTGCACCGACTGCACGCTGAGCACGCCCGATGCTGCGCGCAGACGTGCCGCAACGAGTGAAGCGCTACCGGCCGGCACGCGTACGATGTCGCTGCGCACCGGCGCATCGCTCGGGGTAATCGTACGTGCGAGCAATGCGCCGCTCCGTGCGGCGAGCGCGAACGGGTGCACGCGCCCGGCCGCTATCGCTGCGGGATCGTACCGCACCTCGAGGAGGGTTGCGTTCTCCGAGATCGGCGTCGCGGGAGCGGCCGAGAGCGTGCGGCGCACCGGCATGCGCACGAAGGGAATCGAGGCGGGGCCGCGCGAGACCGAGCCGACCGAAGCGATGCTACCGCTGGTGTCGGCATTCTGGTTGTAGAGAATCGTTACCGGATTCGCGTTACTCTGCACGCAGAGCGCGTAGGCGCCGTTCGGGCTCGTGCCGGCGAACGAAACGGTCATCAGCGTCTGGCTCTGCGGAAACGGATTCGCGCTACCGCCGTAGGGCGGTGTCGTCGCCGTCGGCGTCATGCCGATCGCCGCCCCGTTCACGCTGACGGGAATTCCCGTCGGCACCGAAAGAAACGAGAGCGCAGCGGGGGTCGGCGAGGGGCGCGTATCGGGCACCGGCGTCGGGCCGGGGGTCGGCGTCGCGGTGCCCACCGGCACGATCCCGATGCCGGCGGTGCAGAGCCCGGGCGTCGGCGCCACGGTCGGCGTCGGGGTGGGCGTCGGAGCGAGCGTCGGAACGGGGCCCGGCGAGCCGCCGCCCCCGCCGCAGGCAACCAGCATCGCACAGGTCGCAAAGAGCGAGGCCAGAGCCGGGAGAACACGCACGCTCGATCTATTCACCGCCCGCTTCTTCGCTTTCGTGCACGCAGGCTCTTTGCGCGTTTACTGCGCTGCCGGTAAATTCGGGTCGCCGAGGACGTCGGCCATCGCGCGATAGATATCGAGCCGCCCGCAACCTTGCGCCGCAGCACTGACGGTAGGAAGCACGTAGGCATCGTTGCAGAGATAGGTTCGCACTTGCGCGGGGGTGAGGTTCGGCCTCACCGAGAGCAGCAATGCGGCGGCGCCCGAGACGTGCGGGGTTGCCTGCGAGGTACCGGCGATGAGAATGCGGCAGTCGCCCTGCGAGCCGGCAGGTGCTTCGAAATCGGGCGTGCAGGTCGCGCCGCCCATCGCCGTGCTCGAATAGATATTTTCGATCCAATGCAGGTCGTCAACGCCCGGGCCGACGTTCGCCGGGTCGCCGCCGGGTGCGACGAGCCCCCAGGTCGTGCTGCCCGCCTGATAGTTGGAGTACGACGCAACGTACTCGACCGGAGCCGCCGAGCTTCCCGGTGCACCGCTGCTATAGGTTCCGGTGGGATAGCCATCGGAGAGTGCGCTCGCGCCGACCGCGATCACGCCGGAGTCGCAGGCGGGTGCGTCGAGCGACGCACTGCCGGAGTTGCCGGAGGCGGCGACGACCACGACACCGGCAGCGAGCGCGTTGGCAACGGCGTTTGCCTCGAGGGGATCGTCCCCCCCGGCGCAACTCGCGCCGATACTCAAGTTCACGACGTTCGCACCGTGCGCAACGGCGTCGTCGATCCCGGACGCGATATCGGCAGTCGATGCACTCGTGCTGCAGGCCTGCGAATTACTACCTAGTTGCGATACGCAGTTCGATGGCGGCGACGGAAAGACGCGCTCGATGATGAGCGAGACGTTGCCCCCAACCCCAACGAAACCAAGGCTGTTATTGATGTCCGCCGCCGCGATACCCGCGACATCGGTTCCATGGCCGTCGAGATCGGTGACGTAATTCGAACTCGACTGTACGCCCGTGTTGATGTTGGTAATGAAGCAATGCGTGTAAACGACCTTCGATTGAATCTCGGGATGGGTGACGTCGGCGCCGGTATCGACGATTGCGATGCGCACCGCCGAATTGCCGATTGCCGCTGCATTTTGATAGCCTGCCGGCGCATCGGCGAGGTTGGAATAGGCCCACGCGTGGCCGAGTGAGATTGCGTGCATATCCCATTGCCCGGGAAGGCTCGTACCGGGTGAGGGGCTCGGCGCCGGGTTACCGGCTTCATAATAGGGGGCGGTCGAGCCCGGAAAACCGTGGAAATACGGATCGTTCGTCGTAATCGGCGCAAGCACGCTCTGGGTGGTACGCAGACCCATCGGCACCACGTTGGTTACACCGGGGAGCATGCGCAACTGTGCTGCAATCGCCGCACTCTTTGCGGGATCGACCGCAACGAGATCGACGCTCGTGCCGAGGTGCGAAAAAGTAAAGCGCTGCGTCACGTTCCCGCCCGCGTACGCAATATCGGCCGAGAGCGTCCCGCGCGAACTCGACGCTGCGGCGCTCCGAACTACCTCCAGTATTCCCGGAAAGGTGCTCGGTTGCGACTGCTCTCGCGAAGGCGCCCGGCGAATCGCATCGCTGCCGAACGACGCCAGAGAGGCCGCCATACGCCCCGTGCTCGTTCCGTTCACGCTGCTCGGGCAGCTGTAACCGACACTGGTGCTGCCGGGCGCGCTCGTCGGGGCAGGGGTTGGCGAGAGCCCGCCGATGCTATTGCCGATTCCACCGCCGCCACCGCAGGCGGCAAGGAGTGAGGCAGAGAGGAGCGCAGCGAGCGCGGCACGTGCGGAGATCATAGCCTCTAGACGTTACCCTCGCGAGATTCGTTTCACTCCGGCAGTTCCCGAATTCTCACCCAATCTTGATCTCGCGCCAGAGTAAACCCAGCGCCGCCGTCGTCGCTCTTGCTTGATTTGCCGCGCGGTCGCCGCGCAGTTGCAGCGTCCAGGCACGCCCCCCGCGCTCGTCGGCGATCGCAACACAGAGCGTACCGATCGGCTTCTCGGCGCTGCCGCCGTCGGGGCCGGCGATACCGGTCGTCGCCATACCGATACGCGAGCCCAGTCGGCTGCGAACGCCCTCGGCCATCGCGAGCGCGCACTCCTCGCTCACCGCCCCAAAACGCGCGAGCGTCTCCTCGGGCACGCCGAGCTGCGCCACTTTGACCGCGTTATCGTATGCGACAATACCGCCGAGAAAACGCCGCGAGACACCCGGGACGCCGGTGATTGCCGCTGCGATACGCCCCCCGGTACAGGATTCCGCAACGGCAAGGCTCTCATTGCGTTCATCGAGCGATGCGAGCACCGCGCCTTCCAGCGTCATCGCGTCGATCCCAAAAACGTGCCCCTGCAGACGCGCGCGTAGTTCCGTCTCCAACGGCGCAATCGCCGCCCGCGCCCTCGCCGCCGATTCCGCCTTCGCCATAATTTTTACGTCGCAGCGATAGTCGTGGGCGAGAACGGCGATCTTCGGGTTCTCCGACGATGCAAAGAGATCGGCGATGCGATGATCGATCTCGGACTCACCGATGTTGACGGTATGGAGCACGCGCGTAACGATGCCGTCACGCAGGTTGAATCGCGAGCGTAACCACGGCAGCAGTCGCTCGGCCAGCATCGGCTTCATCTCGCGCGGAACTCCCGGCATGCAGGCGACGAATTTACCGTCGGCCCGAAGGGCGACGAAGCCCGGCGCGGTGCCGTGAGGATTGCGCAGCGGAACGCTACCGGCCGGGAGCAACGCTTGCTTTCGATTGTTTTCGCGCATCGTGCGCCCGATCGAGGCGAAAAACCCTTCGATCTCGGCGAGCGCGGCGCCGTCGAGTACGAGCTCGAGGCCGAGCGCATCGGCGGCCGCCTCTTTGGTGAGATCGTCGACGGTGGGGCCGAGCCCTCCGGTGGAGATCGCACCGTCGGCACGTTCGAGAATCTCGCGAAAGAGTGCTGCGATCCGCTCGCGATTATCACCGACGGCGTGGCAGGCAAAACAATCGATGCCGTTCTCGGCGAGCGCGCTAGCGACGTGTGCGCTATTGGTGTCAACGAGTTGACCGAGCAGCAGTTCGGTTCCGACGGCGACGAGTTCGACGCTACTCATCGTCGAGTACCTGCGGTGCGAACGAGAGTGCAAGCTCTTCTTCGAACCACTCGGGGTAGATAAAACGGATATCGGCATCGAAGCCGTCGGCAACCCTGATCATCTCTTTGCGCCGCAATCCACCCTGCTCCGCAGAGCTATAGCGGCGCTTGATGCGCTCTTTCTGCGTTGCGAGACATTCGATAAAGCGCTCGAACGTGCCGTCCATCGCTCGTTGAAGCGCCTCTTTGAGATTTTTCCCAACGCGCGGCGCGAGGCCGGTCGTCGAGACCGAGATCCGCACCGGGCCGGCCTTTGCAATCGCCGCCATCGCGACGAACCCGTAGCGCGGTTGATCGATGCAGCAGAGTAAAAACCGATGGCGATCGGCATATTCGCGCAGCTTCGCCGAGAGCCGCTCGTCCTGCGGCGTCGAGATCACGAAAAAAGCATCGCGAAGATCGTCTTCCACCAGCGTCGAAGGATCGGCGATCCAGAGCAGATCCGCCCCGCTCTCTTGCAGCGCGGCGGCCTTCTCGACCGCTTCGCGGTCGTCGCGAGCACCGATGACGACGCAACGTCGCCCTTTGAGATTTAAACTGATCGGATAAAACGGAATAACGGGCTTCATCAGTAATCGACCGGACGTAGATAGAACTCGTTGATTGCGGTATTGGTCAACATCGCAGTGGTCGGCAGATGTCTTTTCCAATGCGTGCTTTCGACGCGTCTGCGTACCAACGCGACCTCGAGGGCATCGAACCCGCGCGCGATGAGTTGATCGTCGCGGTACCCTAAGAGCATCGACGATAGAATCGCGTCGGCGCGCGGATAGCGGATGCCGAGATCGCCCTCGTCTGTTTGATTCGCTTCCAAATCGGCACTCGGCGCTTTTTCTACCACCGCTGCAGGAACGCCGAGATACCGGGCGAGCTCCCAGACCTGCGTTTTAAAAAGGTCGCCGAGCGGATTGATCGGCGGCGTATCGTCGGCGTGCCAGGTGAAATAGCCCAAGAGCCGCTCAGTTTTATTTCCGGTGCCGATCGGCAAGGCCCCGAGTTTCGCGGATTGATCGAACAGCACGAGCATGCGCGTCCGAGCCATAACGTTCCCGCGGCGGCGTGCATCGGCGTCAGGCTCGTGCTGCAGGTAGCCGTCAACCGCGGCACTGATATCGATCGTATGCTCGATCGCTCCAAGTGCATCGATGACGAGTCGAGCATCGGCGAGGCTCGCGGCGCTCGAGGTTCGGTACGGCATGCGCACGAGATGGACGTTCTCCGGCCCCAACGCATGGACGCAGAGATAGGCGGTTACCGCCGAATCCACCCCGCCGGAGAGGCCGACGACGGCATTCTCGATTCCACGGCGCCCGAGGCACTCATCGCGCAGAAAGGCAACGAGCCAGCGAGCGGCGACGGCCGGATCGATCTTCGGCGCAGCGTAGGGGTCGCGCTTGGGAGGATCAATCACCCGAAGCATCGCTGCGCCCCCGCAACCACGGCAATTCGTCGTCGGCGAGTAGATCGGGAAGCACCGCCCGAAGGTCGCCGAGTAAGGGGAGATTCGCTCGCGCGATCTCAAGGTCGTCGAGAAAAAGTTCCGCCCTCACGATGCACGCCTCGCGCGCGTCGGCCTGCACGAGAATCTCGCCGTCGGGGGCTATCGCACAGGAGGAGCCCGTCATGCCTTTTCCGCCCTCGAACCCCGCAAGCCCGGCGTAGAGCACGAAGCACCCGTGCTCCATCGCGATGCCGCGCAAGAGTTCGCGCCACCGCGTTACCGAGAGCAGTTCCCCTTCGCCCTCGATACCGCGCCCCGGAGCGGCGCTTGGAACCACGAGCGTCCGCGCTCCCTTCAAGGCGGCGATCGTCGGCACGATCGAGTGCCAGGCGTCTTCGCAAATTAAGAGTGCCGTCGCACCGAGTAACGGCGAATCGAAGACGCGCACGCGGTTGCCGCGCGAGAGAAACCGTTCTTCGTCGAAGACTCCGTAGGTCGGAAGAAAAAGCTTCCGATGGACGTGCAGGGTGCGCGTCTCCCGGTCGTCGAGTTCGAGCCAAATCGCGCTGTTGTAATACGATCCGTTATCGACTTCATAGAAACCCGCGGCGATCTCGACCGGGCGTTGCCCGGCGACATCGCGCCAGAGCGAGGAGAGCTCGTGCCCAAAACGTTCGGCGCTACGCGCCGACTCGTAGACTGCCCCCTCGAGAAAATACCCCGTTAATGCAGCTTCGGGCAGCACGATGAGCCCCGGCGGTGATTCAAGCGAGGCTAACTGCGCGAAAACCGCTCCCAACGAAGCGAGATTCTCCGCGTAGGCACCCTTGCGCGGCTTGCTCTGGACGAGCGCTATGCGCGCCGGGGCCACCCGGCTATCGCCGAGCACCGAGAGCGCTCGCGCCGATTTTGTCGGCGCATTCTTCGGCGGGGTAGGTCCAAATCTCGGCAAGGGTGGGATGCAGGTGCGGGATTCTCGCGAATTGCTCGACGGTTGCGTTGAAATGCATCGCAACGATGATCTCATGAATTAACTCCGAGGCTTCCGGGCCGATGCACGCGGCCCCAAGAATACGACCTTCATCGGGGTCGGCGAGTATTTTCACAAAACCGTCGGTCTTGCCCAGACACATCGCTTTGCCATGCTCGGCGAATGCGTACGAACCCGAAACATAGGGCGTTCCCGCTCGCTGTAATTCCTTCTCGGAGGATCCGGCAACCGCGATCTGCGGCTCGGTGAAGATGGTGTGCGAACGTTGCAAGCGGTAGTCGGCACGTTCGTCAGAACCCGAAAGCGCGTTTCGTGCCGCTATTTCGCCCTGATAGATCGCAACGTGAACGAGCAAAAACTCGCCGGTTACATCGCCGACGGCAAAGATACGCGGGTTGCTGGTGCGCATGCTCGCATCGATCTCGATACCGGTGACGGCGTGTGCGGCGACACCGGCACGTTCCAGTTCGAGCCCGGCGATATTCGGCACGCGCCCCAAGCAATAAAAAAGCTCCTCGGCATCGACGTCGAGCCCGATGCCGTCGCGCTCGATGCGCACGATTTTCCGGCCCCGCTCCTTGCGCACCGACTGCATTCGCGAGCGCACGTGAACCGCGATCCCCTCGTTGCGGAACGCCTCGGTGAGCGTCTCGCCGATATCGGTATCCGCGCTCGAGAGCAGGTGCTCGCCCCGGATGACGATCTGCGTGTGCGAGCCCATTCGAGAGAGAAATTGCCCGAGCTCGCAGCCGACGTATCCGCCTCCAAGCACGATCGCCGATTCCGGAACCCGCTCGATATCCAAAAGCCCATCGCTATCGAGAAAGCCGGTTTCGAGGAGCCCCGGCAGCGCGGGCGGTGCGACGTTACTCCCGGTCGCGATCACGAACGCATCGGCCTCGAGAATTTCCTCGCCGACGCTGAGTTCGCGCTCGTTTAAAAAATGGGCCCGCCCGCGATGAAGCGGAAAGCGTTCGATACCATCGATGCGGTCGGCTGCGAACTCCCCGACCAATGCCCGCTTGCGCGCGGCGATATAGGGCATATCGATGCGCGGCTCTCCGGTGGTGATACCGAGTGCGACCGCCGAACGAATCGCTTGAGCGCGGTCGCTGCTGGCGAGCAACGCTTTGCTGGGCATACAGCCGCGGAGGATACAGAGTCCGCCGAGCGGGCCGCGGTCGACGACGCCGACACGCGCGCCGAGATCGCGCGCGGTCCGTGCCGCAGCGTACCCACCGCTACCCGCGCCGACGACGACGAGATCGTAGTGAGTGCGGCGGCTCATCTCCTATCGCCGAGATGGTGCGTCGTCGAAACGAATCGCACCGTGCCGCCGGCCTGAACGAGAATCGATCGCGTTCGGGCGCGGTTTTCGTAGAAGCGAACGCCGTGCACGAGATCGCCGTCGGTAATTCCCGTCGCACAGAACAGCACATCATCGCTCTTGACGAGATCGTCGATTGCGAGCACGCGATCGAGATCGCCGAAGCCCATCGCTTGTGCGCGTGCTGCCTCCTGCGGATTGCGCGGCTTCAGTCGCCCCATAAAATTGCCGCCGAGACATTTGATCGCCGCGGCTGCAAGCACGCCTTCCGGCGCTCCACCTGTACCCATCGCTACATGGACACCGGTGCTCTCGATTGCGGTTGCAATGCAGGCATCGACGTCCCCGTCGGAGATGAGCTTGATCCGCGCTCCCGCAGATCGCACCTGTTCGATGAGGTCGGCGTGGCGCGGGCGATCGAGAATGACGACGCAGATATCGCCGATCGGTTTCTCGAGCGAACGAGCGACCGCAGCGAGATTCTCTTTCACGGAGGCGTCGATATGGACGTGAGGCGCCGCTTTCGGCCCGACGGCAAGTTTTTGCATGTATGAATCAGGCGCGTGTAAAAGCCCGCCCCGCGGTGCGATCGCCATCACGGCGATCGAGTTCGGCAAACCGTTGGCAACGAGATTCGTCCCCTCGACGGGATCGACCGCGATATCGACCGGTGCCCCGCCGCAGCCGACCTCCTCGCCGATGAAAAGCATCGGTGCTTCGTCGCGCTCGCCTTCCCCGATCACGATTCGCCCCGAGATCTCCATTTCGCCGAGCGCCGCACGCATCGCCTCGACGGCGGCGCCGTCCGCGATGTCGCGTTCGCCGCGCCCCATCCAGTGCGAGGCCGCAAGCGCCGCGCGCTCGGTGACGGTAACGAAATCAAGCGAGGGCTTCATACGCGCCTGCATGGTTAGATCGTTCATCCGACTCAGGCTACAAGGGAAGCGGAATGAATCCTTTAACTTCCCCCGGCGTGTCCGTACGTCAACCCAACGCCGCATCACCAACCACGAACCCGACCGATCGCGTCCTCGAAGGAGGCCTTCCTGCCCTCCTGATCGTCACGCTCGCGGGGCTCACGCTCGGCTTCTTCCTCTGGGAGAGTTGGGCCGCTCCACGCTTGGGCTCCGCGCTCGGGGAGATCGCCTTTCTTGCACTTCCGCTGCTCGGTGCTGCCGCCGCGCTCGCCCTCTGGCTCGAATACGCGCGCTATTTCAGCGCTCGTGCCGGCATCACGTCCGCGAAATCGCTCCGCCACGACGCCCTTACCTGGGCACCTTTTCTCCTGCTTTGGGCAACCTATATCGTGCCGCCGAACCTGGCGACCGGCTCGCGGCTGCTCGTCCTCGGCGCGGTGCTCTTCGCGATCCTCAAAGTGCTCATCGCGGCGCGATTCAATCAGACCGTGCGCGAAGTGCTGCTCGACTTCGTGGCGACGCGCGCGGCGATCATCGTTATCGCCGAACTCGCCGCGGTGATCATCGGGCAGCGCCCCGGCCAACACGTGAGCGAATCCTCGCAGTTGCTCCTGGCGGTGTGGGGGCGTTGGGATGCAGTCCATTACCTCAATATCGCGACGCGCGGCTACCAAGGCACCGAGATGGCGTTCTTTCCGCTCTATCCCATGATGATTCGCGCGTTGGGTCTGCTCGTAGGCAATCACCTTGTCGCCGGACTGCTCATATCGAATGCCTGCTTTTTCTTCGCGCTCCTATTTCTCTACAAGTTACTCGAACGCGAATTCGACCGCAGCGTCGCACGACGAGCGATTTTTTACGTCTCGATCTTCCCGTCGGCGGTCTTCTTCTCGGCGGTCTATACCGAATCACTCTTCTTCATGCTCACCGTCGCGACGTTCTTTTACCTACGTCGCCGCCGCTGGCTTTTGGCCGGTACGATCGGTTTTTTTGCCGCCATGACGCGCGTCGAAGGTATCTTGTTGGTCGTTCCCTTCGCGCTGGAGTGGTACTCGGTCTATCGCGCGCGACTGATGGAGAACCTTCGCTCGCTCCTCCCCGCGGCGCTGATCGGCTGCGGGCTCGCGCTCTATATGGCCTATCTCTGGGTCGTCACCGGCGATCCCCTCTTTTTCTCGCACGTCCAAGCGCACTGGAATCGCCACCTTGCGCCGCCATGGGTCAGCGTCGGCAACTCCATTCTCGCTATCGAGCACGCCCATTCGGGTGCCGCAATCGCCAACCAGGCGCTCGAATTGAGTTTTACCGCACTCATGGTTGCGGTGCTCGCCTTCGGTTGGAAGCAACTGCGCCCGTCCTATATCGCCTACATGGCACTCTCCATCCTCATACCGATGTCCACATCGAGCCTGATGAGCATGCCGCGCTTCGCACTCGTGCTCTTTCCGCTCTTCGCTATCCTCGCCCGTTGGGGCGACCGACCTTGGGTCAACAACCTGATTCTCGCGTTTTCGCTCCCGCTCTTAGGGCTTTTCACCGTTCTCTTTGCCGATTGGTATTGGGTTGCATAGTATCGTTCAGAACGTCGCAAATCGACGCGGCGTCCGCCAGTTCACGAAATTCGCGATCGTCGGCCTCTCCGGGACGATCCTCAATTTCATCCTCTTTACCGTCCTCCAGCGGCTGGTCCCCAACCACGACCAGGCGCTACCGTACGCGATCATCTATTCGGTGGCCTTTATGGCCGGCGGCGTTTCGAATTACTACCTGAATAGACGCTGGACGTTCCGCTCCGAAGCGAATGCGATGCGCGAAGGAGTGCAGTTCCTCACCGTTTCGGCACTCGCGTTGCTCGTTGGTCTCGGCCTCGCACCACTGACCAAACCGTTCTTCGGAAATCACTACGGGCACCGCACCTGGCTCGTCGGAACCGTCGCCGGCATCTTCGTCAATTTCTTCGTCAATAAATACTGGACGTTTCGGCACACGCGGTGAAATCGTTTCGTTTCCTACTTTTGGTTATCTGCGTTTTCGGCGCGGCGCTCCGGTTGCACGGCATTCACAACCCGATTCTCGACCATCCGAATTGGCGCCAGGGCGACACCGCAAATATCGCGCGTAATTTTTTTCGCCTGAACGGAAACATTCTCTATCCGCAGACCAACTATGATGGGCCGCCGCCGCATTACGTCGAGTTGGAACTGCAAATCGTTCCTTATCTCGCCGCCTCGCTCTACCATATCTTCGGCATTCATCCGATCTTCGGGCGCCTCCTCACGCTCGGCTTTAGCGTCGCAACGATTGCCGTGCTCGGGCTCTTCGGTCGCTGGCTCTTCGACGATGCACTCGGAGGGCTCGTCGCCGCACTTGCCTATGCGATCTTCCCGGGGAGTATCTATTATGGCCGCACCTTCACTCCCGACGCCACGATGGTCTTTTTTCTCACTGCAGCGCTCTACGCGACCTCGCGCTTGCTCCTTGAAGACCTCGCCGTCGAGCCGCGTCGGCTGGCGCGAGCTGCGGGGCTCTGCACGCTAGCGCTCCTTGCAAAGCCGGTCGCCCTCGCTGGGCTCTTCGGCGCACTCGGACCGCTCTACGAGCGCCTGCGCGCAAAGCATCCCATCCGCCCCACCGCTCTCATCGTCCTCGGCTTCGTTCCACTCGCGATTCTCGAAATGTACGACCACGCGGTGCGCGCGCACGCGCAGTGGCTATGGGCGAGCGCAATCGTCGCCAAGCACGTCCTACCCCATCTCATCAGCTCGGTTACTTCGATCCATGGTTTCGTCTGGCAAATCGAACATGCAGCCTACGGGCTGAACCTCTTTCGCCTCACGATGCTCGGAAGCGTCGGTAGCATCGTCGTCCTCGCTTCGCTCTTCGCGCTCCCACGCGTCAAAATGCGGTCGCGATTGCTGCTCCCACTTTGGTTCCTCGGCGCGGCTCTTTATACGTATGCAGTGATCGCCGTCGAACGTGTCGACTACTACTTGTTTTTACTGCTGCCGCCATGCGCGCTCGCACTCGGCGGTGCGGCGATTTGGGCGCGCGAGCGCTTGGGCAGCGATCGCCGCGCGCGGATCGTGCTCGCCGGCGGTGGGGCGCTCCTGGGCGCGGCGGTGTTGCTCGGCGGCCTCAGGGCGATCGCACCCTATTATTACTATAGCAAAGTTGCGTATCGCAATGCCGTCGCGCTCGATCGTGCATTGCCGCGCAACGCCTTACCCGTCATCGCGCACTACGGCCCCGATATTTTCTACTACATGGATCGCTTCGGATGGGAGGAGGACCCTTATCTCTGGACTCCCTTCGACGAAGAGAGCGCGATTGCTAAGGGGTCGCACTATTTTATATCGATCGAAGATGCGCGTTTTCGCAAAAATCTCGAACTCTGCGCCTGGATGTCGCGCTTTCCGCTCGTCCGCTTCCCCGGCGTTAGCTGGCCGGTTTATCACACGAATCTCGACGCAATTCTCCCGGGCGCACATCGGCGTTGGCGCGCATTTCGCCGTGCCGAACGCGCCGGTCACGGCCGTGCATTTCTTACCGCGCACGGCCTCTGTCTTCTACACTCAGGGAAGGGGTAGGAGCGAGGCCCCCCCGAGGTTCGAAGAACTCGCGCCCGCTGCATTCGGAACCCCCGAACTGACCAACTGGCGATACGCGATCAACCGGTTGGTGTTGCGGGCAACGTCGAGCTCCAACTCGTACGATGCTTTGATCGCCGACGTGAGATCGGCGGTGTCGTAGGTATACGAAAAACGGTGCAGGTTTCGCAGAATCGCGCGATTCGCGATGTCGAGTTGTGTGTACGCCTCCAAAATGCGTCGCGCGGCGCTCCGATAGGTCGGGTAATTCGAACTCACGATACTCTGCTTGAGCCTCGCGCTCTCGATCTCGGCACGAAGGGCTTGCAAGCGCAGGTTTTTCGGTTCGATGCGCTCCGCTTGCCGTATCGTTCCCAGCGCCCCCTGAAGATCCCCGAGGGTGTATTGCTTATGAGCGAGATCGGCAGCTGCGGCAACGTAGCCGGCGCGCACCGTTGCGTCGTGGGGATCGATTTTCAGCGCGAGACGATACGAGAGTTCGGCGCCCCGAACGTCGCCGCGCGCGAGCGCGAGGCGCCCCTGGTGAACGCGCGTCTGCGCGATCCAGGAGGCGACCGAGTGGGCGCAGCCGCTTAAGGCGAAAAGCGAAGCAAGAAGCGCGAGAGAGCGAAACCTAGAAGTGAACGTGGACGGCAAGGCGGGCTACCTCCTCGATCAGAAGCGCTGCAGGCACGAAGAGCAATTGCGAGAGTATCGTACCGAGAATCGCGGTGAGCGACAAGTAGAAGACCATCGAGCGAACTTCATCGATGGTGCGCTTGCCGTGGATCGCCTGGTCGGTGATCATCGATGAAGTCGGATCGACGAAGAGCGTAAAGGCGATCGTCCCGATCCCATTGACGACCCCGGAAAGGCTGATTGCCGTGCGCGAGACCGCGGGGTCGAGAACCGAGGCGAGAAACGCACCCTGCACGCCGATGGCATAGACCGCCATCACCAGGATGTTAAAAATCAGCATGCGGCGCGGCAGTTTCCGCCATTGAAACGCGCGTAGCTGGGCGAGCGTCGGAAGGCGCTCCGCGCGCAACACTTCGAGAAAAATGCGCGGGCTCAGCAAGCGAGCGACGGCATGCGGCACGGAGCCGCGCGCTTCGAAGGAGGCGACGCCGCGACGAAAGAGATACGCAAACATCGGCAAGAACAACGCGAAGACGATCATCCCGAAGGTTCCTGCGAGCACGATCAAACGCAATTGTAATTCGAAGGTGTGCTGCCATGCAGCCAGCGCGATGGGATCGTTATGATAATGCACGACCGCATGCCCTGCGGTGTCGGAGAGCGGCCCGATAAAAAACGCGGAGAACAGGTTGGCTAAACGCCCGGTCGTAACGAAGAGGTTAAAGAGTGAGATCGACGTAGCGATTCGTTTCGTCTGAACGCCGGCGAGCCGCGCGGCGTAGGCGCCGATCGTAACGCCTTGCACGATGAACGTAATGACCATCGCGCCCCAGAGCTTCCCTGAGAAAAGGTGCGGCAGCAGCGGAAAACTATGCGCCATGCGCTCCCCAGCCGATCTCGGCGGCAGCGGTCGGCCCGACTAACGCCAGCGCCCGACGTTGCGGCGTAAAAGCGAGCGCTGCAATCTCGAGCACGTGCTCGGTACGCACGGCGTCGATCCGCGCCTCGATCTCTTCTTGCGGAATCTCCCGTCCGTGAACGAGTTCTTGCCGACCGAGGCGCATCATCCGACTGGAGGTACTCTCGAGTCCCAGCGTCATACTGCCCTTGAGATGCTCTTTTGCTTGGCGTAACTCTTCGTCGCCGACGGGCACGCTCGCGAGGCGATCGACCTCATCGAGAATCGTATCGATGCAGGGCTGCGCGTTCTTGAGCGAGGTGCCGGCATAGACCGCGAGGCTACCCGCTTCGCGATAGGTGCTACCATACGCGGTTATCGTGTAGACGAGCCCTCGCTTTTCGCGAACTTCCTGAAAAAGGCGGCTCGACATTCCCCCACCGAGGATCGTCTGCGCAACCGAGAGCGCGAACCGGCGCTCGTCGCGCGCACTCACGCAGGGGCCGCCGAGCACCAAATGGAGCTGCTCGATATCTTTGGTTCTCCGCACGAGCCCGGTGCGAACCGGGGGAGCCTTTGCAAGCGACGGTACGGCCGTTCCCCTGTGGCCACCGAGCGCGCGCTCCGCCAGCGCAACGATCTCGTCATGCTCGACGTTGCCGGCGGCACAGAGCACGACGGCATCGGGGGCGTAATGCGCGGCGAGATGCGCGTGGAGATCCTTGGATTCCAGTGCCCCAACCGTCTCGGGGAAGCCGATGGTCGGTGCGCCGAGATCCGAACCTTCCCAGAGTTTCTGCGAAAAAACCTCATGCACCAGATCGTCGGGAGCATCTTCGTACATTTTGATCTCTTCGAGAACGACGTTGCGCTCTTTGCTCAACTCCTCGGGATCGAAGAGCGAATTGGTGAGCATGTCGGCGAGCACGTCGATCGCCAGCGGAACGTGGCGGTCGATCACCTTTGCATAATAACAGGTGCTCTCTTTATCGGTGAACGCATTGAGATCGCCGCCGACGGAATCGAGCGCCTCGGCAATTTCGCGCGCGCTGCGGCGCCGCGTACCCTTGAAGAGCATGTGCTCGACCATATGCGATATCCCTCGCAATGAGGGGGATTCGGCACTTGAACCGACGTCGACCCAAAGGCCGATACTCGCGGAGCGCACCGACGACATCGACTCGGTAATCACCCGTACGCCGTTTTCGAGCACGCTCTTTTTACGCATGGGTGCCCTTGGAGGAAAGTGCGTGTGCGATCCACTCAGAATCGACAACGACGCCTTCGCCGTCCTTTAAACGTTGCGCGAGATGCGTCGCGCTCTCGCCGCGTCGTACGCTTAGCGTCAACACATCGCGCTCGGTCGGCATCGCCTTATCGCCCGAGACGACGGTCCCTGCCGCAACCGGTATCGGTACGACGATCCAACAATCGACCTCTTGCACCCGTGCCGAGACGGCAAACGAGCTTTCAACCGCATCGAGCAACTCTCGGTCCAACGCCGCTCTGCTCACCGGGCCATGAAAACTCTTTCCGGAGAAACGCAACCCGACGTAAACGCGATCGTCGAGCCCCGTGGCGCGAATCTCGAGCAGTTGAACCGGAAGAACGTGCACGAAGAGGCGCTCCCCGATCGCGACTGCGAGCGCGCGCCTATTACCGCGCGCACGTGCCTCGGCGTCGATCCGTGCGATCGACGGACGCGCGAGCGCGGTCGCACCGGCGAAGGCCGGCATCAACAACGCGAGAGCGCCGCAGAACGCGGCGGACGTAAAACTAATACGACGCCGCAACGTAGGCTCGTACTTTAGCGGGCTCTCCGCAAGCGATGCAAATCGTCTCGCCGCCTTCTAACGGCCGTAAGACGCGGGTCGTCACCGAACATTCCGCTTTCATATGTGCTTCGCACTCCGCCCGGTCGCACCAAGCGATGTCGATCATGCCCGCACGCGCACGCGCCGCATCGAAGAACGCAGCACGCTCCTCGACACGCACGATGCGTGCGTCGAGCGCGTTCTTTGCTTGCAAAAACAGTGACTCTTGCACCAACTCCAACGAGTGACGCAAACCTGTTTCCAGATCCTCCATCGCAAGACTCCGCGAACGCTCGGGCGCGCCTTTTTCAAGATCGCGACGGACCACGACAACGCTCCCCGCATCGACGTCGCGCGGGCCGATCTCGATACGCAAGGGAACTCCGCGCATCTCCCACTCCGCATATTTCCAGCCGGGTGATTGGTCGCGGTCGTCGACACGCACGCGCATGCCGCTTCGCTTGAGCGCGGCGGCCAATTCGTGCGCGCGCTCGACCGCACGCCGGTCCTCACCGCGAACGATGGGAATAAAGACCGCTTCGATCGGTGCGAGTTTCGGTGGAATCCGCAAGCCACGGTCGTCGCCGTGGGCCATAATCATCGCGCCGAGCATCCGCCACGAAACGCCCCACGAGGTCGTATAAGCGAATTTGATCGCTCCGTCGGCGTCGGTAAATTGGATATTGAAGGCACGCGAAAAATTCTGACCGAGGTCGTGCGAGGTACCCGATTGCAACGCCTTCCCGTCGGGCATCAACGCCTCGATACTATAGGTCTCGATCGCCCCGGGGAAGCGTTCGCTCGCGCTCTTCGGCCCCGAGAGTACCGGCAGTGCCGCAACGTTGCGCGCGAACTCCTCGTAGACTCCGAGCATCTTGAGCGTCTCTTCGCGCGCTTCGTCGGCGGTTGCGTGGGCGGTGTGCCCTTCTTGCCAGAGGAACTCCATCGTCCGCAGAAACGGACGCGTCGCCTTCTCCCAACGCACGACGTTCGCCCATTGGTTGATGAGAATCGGAAGGTCGCGGTAGGATTCAACCCACTGCGCGTACATCGTACCGATCGTCACCTCGGAGGTCGGGCGAATCGCAAGCCGCTCCGCGAGCTTTTCTCCACCTCCGTGCGTTACCCACGCGACCTCGGGGGCAAAGCCTTCGACGTGCTCGGCCTCTTTGGTGAGCAGACTCTCGGGAATCAAGAGCGGGAAATAGGCGTTTTCATGCCCCGTCGCCTTGAAGCGCGCGTCGAGTTCGCGTTGCAGATTCTCCCAGAGCCCGTACCCATAGGGCCTCAACACCACGCAACCGCGGACCGGAGCATACGAGATGAGCTCGGCTTTCAAGCAGACTGCGGTGTACCACGCCGAGAGATCCTCGGATTTCGGCGGGATCGATTTGGGGAGCGCGACGGGAGCTTCGGACATAAGCGCACCGGGTTCGCGTGCTTTAGCGGGGCCGCCTGCGGGCGGGCGCGAAGCCGATCCCTCCATGCCCAAACTTACCCGCATATACACGCGCACCGGCGACGATGGTAGCACCGGCCTCGTCGGAGGCCAACGAATCGCCAAAAACAGCCTGCGAATCGAGACCTACGGCACCGTCGACGAGCTATCGAGCGCCATCGGGCTCGCGCGCACCGAAATGCGGCCGCTGCTCGCAAAGCATGCACGGGCGAAACGCCTCGATTCCTGGCTCGATTGGGTGCAGGATGCCCTCTTCAATCTCGGGAGCGATCTCGCGACACTACCAAGCAACCGTTGGGAGGGCATGCCCTTAACCTCCGCGGAGGACGTGCGTGCTCTCGAGCGCGCGATCGACGAAGCCCAGCGCGATCTCGAGCCGCTCGCAAATTTCATCCATCCCGGTGGCTCGCCGACCGGAGCGTTCCTCCACCTCGCGCGCACCATCTGTCGCCGCGCAGAGCGCCTGCTGGTGACGTTGAGAACCGAGGAGGAGGGGCTATCCATCGAGACGCTTCATTTCCTCAACCGCCTCTCCGATGCGCTCTTTGTCTGGTCGCGCTGGATCAACGCCGAGCTCCACGAACCGGAGTATCTCTGGAACCCGAAAGGCACCCCACCGGCTCCCTGAGGCGCTGCTAGGGGGGACGCCGCGACCGAGCCTGCGAAGAGCGCGGCCGATGGCATTTTTTGAACGGCTGTTCGCTACAACGAACGTCGAGCGGCTGCGCGCGCTCGCACAACGAAAAATACTCAAACGCGCACTCTCGGCGAAAGATCTCGTTGCTATAGGGCTCGGCACGATGATCGGCGGCGGAATCTTTACCACCATCGGCACCGGCGTCAAAGGCGCCGGCCCCGCAGTCATCATCAGCTATTTGCTTGCCGGGATCACCTCGTTCTTCGCCGCGCTCTGCTACGCCGAACTCGGCGCGATGGTGCCGATCGCCGGGAGTGCGTACACCTATGCATACGCGACGATGGGCAAACTCTTCGCCTGGATCATCGGCTTCGCCTTAATTTTTGAATACGGAATCAGTGCGGCACCGGTCGCGCAACAATTTTCAGCCGCGTTTCAGGACGTTCTCAAATCCATCGGTTTCGTGCTTCCCGCCTGGGCGCAACAATCGAACCTCGTGATCCACGGGCAATGGTGGCAGTTAAATACGTGGGATCTCGCTCACTCGCAGGTCGATGTCGTCGGAGCGCTCTTCGTGCTCGCCCTCTCGCTCCTACTCTCGGTCGGCATACGCGAAACCGCGACGACCAACAACATCTTCGTGGTTCTAAAAATCTCGGCGCTCATGGTTTTTATCGTTGCCGGGCTCTTTCTCTTCCATCCGGCAAATCTTCAAAACTTTAACCCGTTCGGCTGGGGGAAACTCACGCCGTTCGGCGGCTCGGCCGACTACAACTCGACCGTGCAACCCTACGGAATCGTCGCCATCGCCGCCTACGTCTTCTTCAGTTACATCGGTTTCGACACCGCTACCACGACGGCGGAGGAGTGCAAGAACCCCAAACGCGACGTACCGCTCGGCGTCCTCGGCGCGTTAGGGATCGGCACGCTCATCTATTGTGCGACCGCAATCGTGCTCGTCGGAGCGATGCCGTGGTCCACGGTGCCGATCAAAGATCCGCTCGTCATCGCGCTCGCCCCCCTCCACCTTCCCTTCGTTAGCGCGATCATCGTCATCGGCGTACTCGCCGGTACCACGAGCGTAGCGTTGAGTTCCTTACTCGGGCAATCGCGCATCTTCTATGTGATGGCGCGCGACAAGATGCTACCGCCGATCGTCGCGAAGGTCCATCCGAAATTCAAAACACCGGTTAACACCACGATGTTCACCGGATTCGCCGTCGCCATTCTCACGTTGGTCGTGCCGTTAAATCAACTTCTGAATCTCGTGAACATCGGCACGCTAATCGCGTTTACGGTCGTCTGCGCCGGCGTGCTCTACCTGCGAAAACGCAAACCGGATATGCCGCGCAGTTTCCGGGTCCCCTTCGTTCCGCTCTTTCCGATCCTCGGAATCGTTTCATCGCTCTTTCTGGCGATCTTCGGGCTCTCACGCGCGACGTGGGAATGGTTCGCCGGCGCGCTGGTCATCGGGCTGATCTTTTTCTTCAGCTACGGGTTCTGGCGCTCGAACCCCGAGCAGATCGTTCCCGTTGACGAACCCGAGGGACTTAGCGAGGTTTAGCCACGCTCTGAAAATTGAGCCCAGGAGTGAGAATATCAACGCGGTTTTTCGCTTTCTCGTAGGCGACGTGTACCGCAAACGCACGGGAAATGATCGCCGCATCCACCATCGTTCGCCCGTGGAGGACGAATGGCGCTCGGCTCAATTCTATCGCGCGACCGTTCAGATTGGCGTAGCGGTCGCCGATCCGAAAGCGCACCACGGTGCGACCGCGCAACAGAATCACTTCGCGTTTGGAAGGGTCGAGAACGACCTCGCCGCCGACGCGCCGCGCGATGCCGCGTACGGGGAGATAGAGGTGGTCGTCCGCGGTTACGAAGGGCGCGACGCGCGGATTGACCACGCGACCGTTGACGCGCAGTTCCGGCCGTTGCGCCAACGCCAGCCAGAGAGCTGCGAAACCGGCGAGCGCACAGGTCAACAACACCGTACGAGCACGTGGAATAGTGTAGGTCATGTGACCAGCGTTACTTCGTGGCGATAGGCCGGATATTTTTCGAGGATGACCCGTTCGATCTCGATGCGTAACGCCCCGAGCAGCTCCTCTTCGGGATAGGTTCCGATCAGCGCGCCCGCACGATAGATCGCACCTTTACCCTTACCGCCGGCGACGCCGACGTCGGCCATCTTCGATTCTCCCGGGCCGTTGACGACGCAGCCCATGACCGCAACTTTTACCGGAGCGGTGTACAGCTTCGCAATCGCCTCGACGCTGCGGCCAAGATCGAGCACGGAGATCTCCGCACGCCCACAGCTCGGGCAAGCGGTGATATCGAACCCTTTCTCGCGCAAGCCCAACGATTTTAAAATGCCCCAACAGACCGGAATCTCTTCGATAGGGTCGGCGGCGAGCGAGACGCGGATCGTATCCCCGATACCTTCGAAGAGCAAAATCCCGAGGCCGATCGAAGATTTGATCGTGCCGTCGCGCAGCAAGCCCGCCTCGGTGATACCGAGATGGAGCGGATAGGGAGTGTTGCGCTCGCGCAGACGCGCATCCATAAGACGGTACGCATGTACGGTGGTGATGACATCGTGCGCTTTGAGCGAGACGGCGATTTCATCGTGTCCGTGCTCTTCGAGCATCTCGATATGTCGCAGCGCCGACTCCACCATCGCTTCAGCGCTATGTCCGAGACGCTCCTCTAAATCCGGAGCGAGCGAGCCCATGTTGACGCCGACCCGAATCGGAATGCCACGCGATTTTGCCGCGAGTACGACCTCGGCGACCTTCTTCGGATCGCGAATATTTCCGGGGTTGAGCCGCAACTTCGCAACGCCGGCTTCGATTGCGGCGAGCGCCATGCGATGGTCGAAATGAATATCGGCGACGATAGGGACCGGCGACCGATGGACGATCGCCGGTAGGCCGGCTGCGTCGGGCGGATCTTTCACGGTCACGCGAACGACTTCGCAGCCCTCCATTGCCAACCCATAGATCTGTTCGAGCGTCGCGTCGGCATCTGCGGTGTCCGTCGTCGTCATCGATTGCACGACGACGGGATGATCGCCGCCGATCCACACGCGTTTGACGCCTTCTTTTCCGGTTTTATTGAAGAGCTCGATCGCTTTGCTCTTCCGACGGAGACGCAGCATTAGTTGAGCGCCCCTTTTCCGGCGATGATATTGCCGATATCGTGTACGGCAATCACCGCGAAAAGGGCGAGCACGACGGCGAAACCGGCAAAATGCACCATTGCTTCACGCTCTGGATCGACCGGTTTGCCGCGTAGCAATTCGGCGACGATGAAGGCGGCACGGCCGCCGTCGAGTGCGGGAATCGGTAACAGATTGAAGAGCCCGAGTGCAAAAGAGATCGTGGCTGCAAGAGCAAAGTAGGGCCCCCAGCCAAGATCCTGAATCGCTATCGCGGCCCGGCCGATACCGATCGGCCCACTGACCTGACCCGCATATTTCGTAAAGTGTGTAACGAGTTTCTCGATACTGCCGACGCTCTGAGCTGCGATGAGGCCATAGGTATAGCCGGCATCGATGAAGGCATCTTTGAGCCCGACGCGCACGTAAGGGACGCTCGGTACGATACCGATACATCCTGCCGTTGCTTCACCAGGGCAGGGAGCCGGGACGGCAGTGCGCACGAGCGTTGCGCCATCGTGCAGGAAGCCGATTCGCAGCGTCTTTCCAAGCGAAGCGTGCAATTTTTTCACCAGCGCGATTCCCTGTGAGAACCGTACGCCGTCGATGCTGACAATGCGGTCGCCTGGGAGGATACCGGCGCGCTGGGCGGGCGAGCCGCTCTGGACTTCGGCGACCATCGTGCTGGGCTGCGAAGACGCAACGCCGAACGCCAGGATGCCGATGAAAAGAATCACGTAGGCGAGGATAAAATTGACGATCGGTCCCGCGAGCACGATCGCCAGGCGCGCGAGCGGGCCCTTGCTCTGAAAATCGCCGTCCTGAGCGCATTGCGCGCCGCGAAACTCACGTTGTTGCTCCGCCTGCGTGCGCGTGCCGTCTTCACCGAGCATCGCACAATAGCCGCCGATCGGCAACGCGCGTAACGAATAGAGCGTGCCGCTACGTGGGCTCGTGAACCCGAAGAGTTTCGGGCCCATCCCCAACGCGAACTCATTCACGCGCACCCCATTGCGCCGTGCGATAACAAAATGTCCGAGTTCGTGGAGCACCACGAGGATCGAGAGCATGACGAGGAAGGTCAAAATCTTCCCGACCGTCGCGATGGGAACGAGCGCTAACAGGTACATTTAAACTCCAGTGGAGAGCGAGGGGAGCCCGGCGAGCCGGCCGCGCACGAAAGCGCGCGCCGCCTCATCGGCCCGGCGAAGGCCGAGTAGCGTGAGATCGTAGGGCGGAACGTTTGCGAGCGCCGCTCCAACGAGCGTGGGGATATCCCCAAAACCAATCTCACCGGCCACGAACGCTTCGACCGCGATCTCGTTCGCAGCGGAGAGCACGGCCGGAGCGCAGCCGCCGCGCCGTAGGGCGTCGTAGGCGAGGGCGAGGCTGGGAAAGCGCTGCACATCGACACGTTCGTAATCATAACGCAGCAGGCTGGAATTCGGTTGTGCCCCAAGCAGCTCGAGGGGGTCGAAAGCCGGTTCCCTCGGCGCGCTGCCGAGCCGATCTGGGTAGGCCAGCGCATAGCCGATCGGGACGCGCATATCGGGGGCGCAGAGCTGAGCCTTCACGCTCCCATCGCAAAAGAGCACCGCGCCGTGCAGGAGCGACTGCGGGTGCACGACCACCAGCACCCGCTCCGCGGGCATCGAAAAGAGTCGGGCGGCCTCGATCGCTTCGAGCCCCTTGTTCATGAGGGTCGCCGAATCGATGGTATTTTTGGTACCCATGCGCCAGGTGGGGTGATTGAGGGCCTGCTCGAGGGTCGCCGAGGCGAGCGTCTCGGCGGAGGCTCCGCGAAAGGGACCTCCCGATGCGGTGATCAACAGCGCGGCGACCCGCGCCCGATCCTCGCCGACGAGGCACTGGAAGAGCGCGCTATGCTCGGAATCGACTGGGAGCAAGCGCCCCCCTCCCCTCGCGACCGCATCGACGAGCAGCTCCCCAGCGGCAACGATCGCCTCCTTGTTTGCGACCGCGAGATCGATGCCGCGCTCTGCGGCGGCGAAAATTGCATCGAGCGCGACCGCTCCCGTCGTTGCTGCGAGCACGATCTCGGCGCCGCTTTCGGTCGCGGCGCGCAGTAGCCCCGCGGCGCCCTCACGCGCATCGACGACCACCTTGGGTGCGAACGCACGCGCCTGCTCCTCCAAAAGCCGACGATTCGCACCAGCGGCAAGTGCGACCACTTCGAAACGCTCCGAGTTTGCAGCGATAACCTCGAGTGCTTGGGTGCCGATCGACCCGGTCGAGCCGAGAATCGCAACTTTTTTTCTCGCCATACTAGCGTACCGAGCCATGCACGAGGGTACCTTCGTTGCGCTCATCGAGATCTGCGGGCGGGGCGTGATGGTTTGGCACGCTAGCGAACGCTCAGCAAGCCGAGGATGTGCAGCGTTGCAAAAAACACGGTGCCGCCGAAGAGATACGAATCGAAGCGATCGAGAAAGCCGCCGTGCCCGACGATCGCCGTACCGGTATCCTTGACGCCGACATCGCGCTTGAGCGCCGACTCCACGAGGTCCCCGGCCTGCGCGCCGATATTGGTTGCTGCCGCGAGGGCGACCGCCTGCCAGAGCGTGAGCCCCAAGGGCGCGTAGGAGCTCGCAACGGCCGCGAGAGCCGAGACGCAGAGCAGCGCACCGAGAGAGCCCTCGACCGTTTTTTTCGGCGAGATACGGGTCAGTTGTCGGCGCCCGAAGCGGTTGCCGATCAACATGCCGAAGATATCGGTACAGGCTATACACAATAACGCAAAGGCGGTCCAATACGCGCCGAGGCCGGGCACGTTGCGCAAAAACACGAGATAGGTGAGCAACTTCCCGATATAGAGGACTGCGAGCAAGGTGTAGGCCGTCCGCGCAAAATATCCGCGTTGGTCGCCATACATGCCGATCGAAAATGCGGCGATCGTCACTCCGGCAAGCAAGACGCCCTCCCACTTCTGCAGGCGATTCAAACTCGCAAGAACGATATAAGCGAAAACCCCGAGCACCGCAATAGGATATTCGAGCTCCTGCCCCTTTATTTCGCAGAGCGCGTTGAGTTCGTAGAGGCACGCGAGGCCGATAGCGAGCACCAAGAGATCGAATGCCGGTGCCCACACGATCGAGGGCAAACCGATTGCAGCGATCAGCAGCCCGACGGCAACACGGCGTTTGGTCACGCGAGGTCGCCCCGACATCACGGCGGCCGCCGAACTCGATGCGACCGACTCGCTCATGCGCCCCAGCGCCTAGCGCGCCGACCGAACTCTTCGATCGCTGCGGTTAAATCCGAGCGCGAAAAATCGGGCCAGAAAATATCGCTCATGACGAGTTCGGCATATGCGGCCTGATAGAGCAAAAAATTTGAAAGCCGACGTTCGCCGCCGGGGCGAATGACGAGATCGGGGTCGGGCAAATCGGCAGTCGCCAAATGCGCGGCGATCGTCTCTTCGCCGATATCGTCGGGCGCCAGCTTCCCGGCCGCGACCTCGCGAGCGACCGAGCGCATGGCATCGCGAAGTTCTGCACGAGAGCTATAGTTCACCGCGAGATTGAGCAGCAGGCCCGTATTCGCCGAGGTCTCGCGGGCAAGGGATTCAAGGGCTTCGCGCGATCGTGCAGGCAACGCTTCCCAATCGCCGATGATCCGCACGCGAACGTTATTCTTGTTGAGCTCCGCGAGCTCGGTACGCGCGAAGAACACGCACAAGTCGAAGAGAAAGGAAATCTCCGTCGGCTCGCGCCGCCAGTTCTCGGTAGAAAACCCGTAGACCGTCAGCACCTCGACGCCGAAATCGCTCGCCGCTCGCGTTATCTCCCGCAGTGCCAGAATGCCGCGCCGGTGCCCTTCAACGGCGGGTAGGCCGCGTCGACGAGCCCAGCGACGATTGCCATCCATGATGATTGCGATGTGTCGTGGAATCGTCGATGCCGCCGCAGGGGCGGCTTTGGAGGCCTCTGTTTTCACGGTCTATCGAGGCGATCGTAGCGCTCGTATCCGACGAGCAGCTCGAGCCCGCCCTCCGCGGCACGCACGGTGATGACCCGCAGGGTTCCCACACCGACCCACGCCCCGAAGGGACGCACGACATGCGTCTTTCGGCACCGATCGCCGAGCAATCGGCGGGCCTGGAGCTCGGGCATCAACGCGAATTGCGCATCCACGAAACAGCTCCGTCAGACCTCCATGACTTCTTTTTCTTTAGTAACCACGAGCGAGTCGATATCTTTGCTAAAGCGGTCGGTCAACTTTTGCAGATGCTCCTGCATCCGTTTGCTCTCGTCTTCGGTGATCGCCGAGCTTTTCAACTGCCCTTTGATGTCGTCATGCGCTTTATGGCGCACGTTGCGCAGCGCGACTTTTCCGTCCTCGGATTTCTTTTTAATAACTTTGACGAGTTCGCGACGGCGTTCTTCGTTTAATGGCGGCACGCTCAGGCGAATCGTTGTCCCATCGACATTCGGGCTCATGCCGAGGTCGCTCTTCTCAATTGCCTTGCGAATTTCGCCGACGACGCCCTTATCGTAGGCGGTAATAACGAGCGTTCGCGCGTCGGGCGTGGCGATGCCGGCGACTTGTTTGAGCGGGACGCTCTGCCCGTAGGCATCGACGTGTAACCGATCGAGAAGCGCAGGGGTCGCGCGGCCGGTGCGGATCGCAGCGAATTCCGCGCGCGTCGCATCGACGCATTTCTGCATCTTCCCTTCGACCTCTTTGAAAAATGAATCGTTCATGCAGCTCCTCCGGCGATCACCGTCGCCTCATTTTTGCCAACGTAGGTTCCGATTGCTTCGCCGAAGATCGCGCGCCGTATATTGCCCGAAACCCCCATATCGAATACGAGAATCGGCAACCGATTATCCATGCAGAGCGCCATCGCAGTCGAGTCCATCACTTCGAGCCCTCGGTTGAGGGCGTCCATGTAATCGATCCGTTCGAAACGCCGTGCGGCGGGATCTTTTTTCGGGTCGGCGGTATAGATTCCATCGACTTTTGTTGCTTTGAGAATCGCCTGTGCACCGACTTCGACCGCCCGCAATGCCGCCGCAGTATCGGTAGTAAAATACGGGTTTCCGGTGCCGGCCGCAAAAATAACGACGCGCCCTTTTTCGAGATGTCGAATCGCACGCCGGCGAATATAGGGTTCGGCGATTTGATGCATCGCAATCGCCGTTTGTACCCGCGACGGCACGCCGATCCGTTCGAGCGCATCTTGGAGCGCGAGCGCGTTTATCGTCGTTGCGAGCATTCCCATATAGTCGGCGGTCGCCCGCTCCATTCCCGCGGCCTCATGCTCCTTCCCGCGCCAGATGTTGCCACCCCCGACGACGACGGCGATGCTCACGCCGTCGCGCGAGACGTCGGCGATCTCGCGGGCCATCGTTTCAGTCGTCCGCACATCGACGCCGTTCGCGCTCGAGGCGAAGGCCTCGCCGGAGAGTTTGATGAGAACGCGCGAGAAGCGCGCGGCGGCTGCCTGCACGAAGCCCTACTCGCCTAGCGCGAACTTCACGAAACGGCGAACGCGAATATTTTCGCCGAGCGCTCCGACAGCGGCATTGACGAGGTCGCCGACCGTCATCGAATCATCCTTCACGAAGGACTGATCGAGCAGGCAATGCTCTTCGTACCATTTATTGAGTTTGCCCTCGACGATCTTCGCCGCGACTTCGGGCGGCTTACCGGGCGGCACGGCGGCTTCCAACTCGCGGCGCGCCTCGGCGATCACCGCTTCGGGAACCGAGGCACGGTCGAGGTAGGCGGGGGACATTGCGGCGACATGCATCGCCACATCGCGAACGAGTTCGCCGAACTTCGGGTTGCGGGCAACAAAGTCGGTCTCGGAATTCACCTCGACCAACACGCCGATCTTACCGCCGGCGTGAATGTAGCTTCCGACCAACCCTTCGTTCGCTGCCCGTTCGGACTTCTTCTGCGCTTGAGCGGCGCCACGTTCGAGGAGGAGCGCTTTCGCGCGTTCGCGGTCGCCGCCGGATTCGAGCAGCGCTTTCCGGCAATCCATCATCGGGGCGCTGGTCTCGTCGCGTAGGGCCTTGATCTCATCGGCCTTCGGTTGGTAGGTCATAGTACTCACAGATTCTCTCCTTGACGTTGGTTTGCTTTCAGGCGCGCGAAGAGAGGCCGACGACGGCCTCCCTTGCGATGGGTTTTCCTCACGGGCCGCGACAACTAGCCGGCGACGGCCTCCGCCGGTGCGAAAGCACCCGCTTCGTCGATCGGGGCTTGGGCGTAGACCGCGCCATCGAAGGAGCTCTCCGCCTCGGTGCGTCCCTCGATGATCGCGTCGGCCATCTTGCCGACCATCAGCTTCACCGCGCGTATCGCGTCGTCGTTGCCGGGAATCGGATAGTCGATTTCGTCGGGGTCGCAGTTGGTGTCGATCACCGCGATCGTGGGGATGCCCAACTTGCGCGCCTCGAGCACCGCGATGCGCTCTTTTTTGGGATCGACGATGAAGATGGCGTCAGGCAAGCGGTGCATGTCTTTAATGCCGCCGAGGAAACGCTCGAGCTTATTGAGCTCGTCTTGGAGCTTTGCGACCTCTTTCTTGGGCAAGCGGTCGAAATCGCCTTGCTGGCGCATCTCTTCCAGCTCGCGGAGGCGCGAAATGCGTTTCTGAATCGTCGAAAAATTCGTCAGGGTTCCACCTAACCAACGCTGGTTGATGTAGTACGTCCCGGCGCGCTCGGCTTCGTCCTTCACGACCTCCTGCGCTTGCTTCTTCGTGCCGACGAAGAGAATGACGCGCCCCTCGCGCGACATCTGCTTCACCACTTCGTAGGTGTCGCGGACGCGCTGGAGCGTGATAGCAAGATCGATGATATAGATGCCGTTGCGCTCCTGAAAGATGTAGGGTTTCATCTTCGGGTTCCAACGACGGGTCTGGTGACCAAAATGAACGCCGGCTTCAAGAAGCTCGCGCATGGAAATAACGGACATTGAGGGGTTCCTTTCAGCTGGCCCCCAACCGCGGCGCTCTCCGAGCCGTGCGATCGTTCTTTGGGGCCATCGGAGCCCGGCCTCCGTGCCGGGCGAGTTGACAACCCTCGGAGTATAGCACGGGCGGAGGGAGGGCGTGCAAGCGCGAAGGAGCCCCCGATGCGTTATCTCGTCACCGGAGGCCTCGGGTTCATCGGCTCGGCCTTCATCCGCCTGCTCGCCCAAGAGCGCCCCGAGGTGGAGATCGTCAACCTCGATGCGATGACCTATGCCGCCAACCCCGCGAACCTCGCGCAGCTCCCCGCCGGAGCGCGCTATCGCTTCGTGAAAGGCGATATCACCGACCCGGCCGCGGTCGCCGAGGCGATCGGCGAAGGGGTCGACGCCATCGTAAATTTTGCCGCCGAGACCCACGTGGATCGCTCGATCCTCGACCCGGAGGCGTTTCTACGCACCGATATTCTCGGCACGCACACGCTCCTCGAAGCGGTCCGCCAGCAAGGGATAGGCCGCTACCTCCAAGTCTCGACCGATGAGGTTTACGGGGATGTCGAGAGCGGTGAATCGCTCGAAAGCTCGCCATTACGCCCGCGCAGCCCCTATAGCGCGAGCAAGGCCGGCGGCGACCTTCAGGTGCTCGCCTATCGCACCACCTACGATCTTCCGGTGCTCGTCACGCGCGGCAGCAATACCTACGGCCCCTACCAGTACCCCGAGAAGCTGATTCCCCTCTTCGTTACCAATCTGATCGACGACCAAAGCGTCCCGGTCTACGGCGACGGGCTTCAGATTCGCGATTGGTTGCACGTCGAGGACCATGCGCGAGGCATCCTCACCGTCCTCGAGCGCGGCACGCCCGGCGAGATCTACAACGTCGGCGGCGGGAACCCGCGCACCAACCTCGATATCACCCAACGCCTGCTCGCCGGTTGCGGGCGCTCCTTCGAGAGCCACGTGCGGCACGTCGCCGATCGCGAAGGGCACGACCGCCGCTACGCTATCTCGAGTGCGAAGGCCCATGCACTGGGATGGCACCCGCAGATCGAGTTCGAACGGGGGCTCGAAGCGACGATCTCGTGGTATCGCGAGAACCAATCGTGGTGGCGGCCGCTCAAGTCCGGCGAATTTCTCGCTTACTACCAGCGCCAATACGCACACCGTTAGGGAGTCTCCCATCGCATGAAAGGCATCATCCTCGCAGGTGGGCTCGGGAGCCGTTTGCGCCCACTCACGAAGGTCACGAACAAGCATCTCTTGCCGATCTACGACAAGCCGATGATCTACTATCCGATCGAAACCCTCGTACGCGCGGGAATCAAGGATATTATGATTGTGACCGGCGGCAACTCCGCCGGCGATTTTCTGCGCCTGCTCGGAAACGGCTCGGAGTTCGGATTGAAGGATATCTATTACACCTATCAAGAGGGCGAGGGCGGCATCGCCGACGCGCTCAAACTGTGCGAGCATTTCGCCGAAGGGAATCGCGTCGTCGTGATTCTCGGCGACAACATCGTTCAGGACGATATCTCGCCGTACGTGCGGCGATTCGAACAGCAAGATTCCGGAGCGCGCATCCTGCTCAAAGCCGTGCCCGATCCCGAGCGCTTCGGCGTGCCCGAACTCGACGGCGAACGAATCGTGCGCATCGAAGAGAAGCCCGCGCAGCCCAAGAGCGGGTATGCGGTGACCGGCATCTACATGTACGACCGCCGCGTCTTCGACTTCATCCGCCGAATAAAGCCCTCGCATCGCGGCGAACTCGAGATCACCGATGTCAACAACCACTACATACGCGAAGGCGACCTGCATTACGACATCCTCGACGGTTGGTGGACCGACGCCGGGCAGTTCGAATCGCTCTTTAACGCAACGCAGTTAATTGCACGCGAGCGAATGGGATCCGGAGAGAGTTCGTGAGCGTTCCCAACCTACCGCGCGTACCGGTGATGCGGCCGCAATTACCAACCGCGAGCGAATTACGCCCGTATATCGAACGTATCGACGCCGCGCGATATTATTCGAATCACGGGCCGCTCTTGAACGAATTGGAAGCTGCCTTCGCCGCGCATTTTCGTGTCGCTTCGAGCCAAGTAGCGCTCATCAATAACGGGACCGTCGCCCTCAGTGCCGCTCTCGTCGCCGCCGGAACTCGACCGGGTTCGAAATGCCTCTTGCCGTCGTGGACGTTCGTCGGCTCCGCATCGGCGGTCTGGGCTGCGAATCTCGTACCACATTTCGTCGACGTCGATCCCGATACGTGGATGCTCGATCTCGACCGCTTGAAGCAACGCCCGGACCTGCACGAGGTTGGAGCGGTCATGATCGTCTCTGCATTCGGCTCTCCCGTGGTTACTGCGGCCTGCGATCGCTTTACCGAGGAAACGGGAATACCTGTCATTATCGATTGCGCCGCCTCCTTCGATACCGTAGCAACCGTGCCGTCCGCCGCACCGGGCCGATCGCCGATCATGATCAGCCTTCATGCAACAAAGGTGCTGGGAACCGGAGAGGGGGGGCTCGTCCTTTCCACCGATGAAGCGCTCGTACGACGCCTCAACCAAGTTTGCAATTTCGGCGTCTGGGATTCCCCTGCCGGACAAATTCTCGGATACAACGGGAAGATGAGCGAATACAATGCGGCCGTCGGCCTCGCTTTTTTAAAAACGTGGCCCGAACGTCGGGCAAAACTCGCCGCGCTCACCGAGCGCTACCAACGCCTGCTGGAGTCGAAACCGGAAATCGACCTTCTTCCTGCGTTCGGGAGCGGTTGGGTTTCATGTTATTGCAACATATCTCCCAATCGAGGTACCTCGGACGACAATATTCTCGCGCTCTCCGAACGAGGCATCGAGACGCGTCGGTGGTGGCAAAGCGGCGTTCACGTCCAGCAGGCCTACAAAGCGTTCCCTCGCGATCCATTGCCGGTTACCGAGCATCTCGCGAAGCGCGTTTTCGGACTACCTTTTTTTCACGATCTTAGCGATAACGATTTCGAACGGGTGGCATCGGGGATCGACGCTATTTTTTAATGAAGACCGTCGCCGTCATCCAACCGTACTTCGTCCCGTATGCCGGTTATTATCGCCTCTTTGAAGCCGCCGATTACGTCGTCATGTTCGACTGCGTGCAATTCCCGCGCCGTGGTTGGGTCCATCGCAATCGCTTTCCCCTGTCGACGGGAGAACTCGATTGGCTGACATTACCGATTGCGAAGGCTGATCGCGATACCCGAATCGATCGCCTTCGTTTTCCGGAGGACGCCGTCGCCCGGCTCGAAGCCGGGTTACGGCGCTTCCCACTTTTACAGAACGCTCGTACGACGCGGCATAGTGCGGTGGAAGCGATCCTCGATATACGCGATGCCGACGTGACGCCCTATTTGATTCGGCTCATTCAGCACACGACGAACGCTCTTGGGATGGAGCGCCCGGTTATCCGATCGAGCACGATGGACATCGATCCCGAACTCCGCGCTCAAGAGCGAGTGCTCGCCATCGTAAAGGCTCTCGATGGGACGCACTACGTCAACCCATCCGGCGGGCGCGATCTCTACGATCACGAGACCTTCGCGAAAGCCGGAGTGACGCTGAGATTTCTTTCACCCTACGAAGGGCCGATGGCGAGTATCCTCGCGCGCGTAATCGAGGAGCCCGTCTCCGCAATTGCGGCCGAAATCAAAGCGCAAACCATCCTCCTTCCTTGAAGGAACGCTTCCCTAATGAACGTATCGAGGAGACGATTATGACGCTGACGGACCTTCAACGCTTCACCGATCTCGTCGCGGAGATCCTGCGGATCCCGAAGGCGGAGGTCGCCGATTCCCTCGATATGGAGGGAACGAGCACGTGGGACTCCCTCAGTCACATGCAACTCATAGCGGCTCTCGAAGAGGAATATCGATTCGAGCTCACGGCCGACGAAATTATTACGATGCGCACCGTCGGACAGATCAAAGAGATCCTTCGCTCGCACGCCGTACGCGTCTGATGGACATTCGAGGGCGAACGGTCGTCGTTGCCGGGGGAGCCGGAAGCCTCGGATCGGTCATCGCAACGTCGCTCCTCGCACGCGGCGCGCGAATCGCGATCCTCGACACCCGCCTCGACGCAGAGAGCCCCCCCGGCCCCGACGTTCTCGCCCTTCAGGTCGACGTTGCGAACGAGGACGCCGTCGTTGCCGCGCTCGAGAGCATCGTCGGCACCTTTGGGAAAATCTCGGCTCTCGTAAACTGTGCGGGGCTCATCCATAGCGAGCCGCTCATTAATATTACCGAACGGAACCAGCGAACGCATCGAGTATCTACATGGGACGCAATCATTCGCAGCAATCTCACCTCGGCGTTCGTTCTCGGCGCGCGCGTCGCCGAGCATATGGCGAGCAACCGGGTCAAGGGAGTCCTTATTAACTTCTCCTCCATTTCGTCAGGCGGGAACCCTGGCCAAACTGCCTATTCCGCAGCGAAAGCCGGCATCGAAGCGATGACAAAGGTTTGGTCCCGCGAGTTGGGGCCGTTGGGAATTCGAGCCCTAGCAATCGCCCCGGGCTTCGTCGCGACACCGTCCACCAGTACTGCAATGAGTGAGGCCGCCCTCTCGGAGCTCGCGCGACGAACGCCGCTATTACGGCTGGCCAAGCCGTCGGAGATCGCTTCCGCCGTCGCCTTCGCTATCGAAAACGACTTCATAACCGGCACGACGATCGCCATCAACGGCGGGCTCGTTTTATAACGCTGTTGCATTTGAGGAGAATCGCATGGCACAGATCGTAATGTTCGGCGCGGGGAAGGTCGCAGATGTCATTTATCGACACATCCGCAATTCCGGAACGCATACAGTGGAAGCATTCACTACCGACGCCGCGCACGTACCGGAAAGCAAGACCTTTCATAACAAGCCGGTCGTGCCGTTCGAAGAAATCATCAAACGGTATTCCCCAGAACGATTCCAAATGCTGATCGCGATCGGCTATCACGAGCTCAATGCGGCTCGCAAGGCCAAATACGACGAAGCGAAGGCGAAGGGATACCGTTTTGCCTCCTATATAAGCCCGAGGGCCAGCGTCGGCGATTGGTTAGAAGCCGGCGACAACTCGATCGTGCTCGATAACGCGGTGATCGAGCCGGGCGTACGCATTGGGAATAACGTCGTGATCTGGAGCGGCGCCCTCATCGGGCATCACTCGACCATCGGCGATCACTCCTGGATCGCCGGCAACGCCACGTTTGGAGGAGGCGCAAATCTCGGGCCGCGCTCTTTCGTCGGTCTCGCCGCAACCATCGGGCACGAGGTTGAACTCGGCGAGCAGAGCTTCGTCGGAGCCGGGGCCCTCATTACCAAATGCGCGGATGCCAAAAGCGTCTTCATCGAGAGATCGACAGATCTCTTCCGGCTCGATAGCGAGCGCTTTTTAAAAATATCAAAGCTCCGTTAGTCGGAAGCACGAGAACTCAGCGAAGTCGTCGACGGCATACCGCCACGTAACCGCTCACCAAAATTCCGAACCAATCGTCACGAAATGTCGCGATTGATAATTCATCATACTCTTCCGCGAACATCTCGTGAATTTCACTTCGCGAACGCGGCGCCCAAAATATGGTTCCGTTGCGGAGACCGAAAGGGTCCGAGGTGATTCGCAAATGGCTATCTGCCAAAGGTTCGGCATCCTTGAGAACGGCGTTATCGGGGTCCGGCAAGGACGCCACGAACCAGCCTCCCGGTTTAAGAACGCGCGATACGTCGCGCAAGTTATCTCGAAAGGTTTCGCCTTCGGAAACATAATAGACGGAGTGCGAAGCGACGACGTAATCGAAAAATGAATTATCGAAGGGAATATGCGAATTCTCTCCAACGCGAAGATCGCAGTCGATACCCGCCGGCGCTACCCGCTCCTCGACCATCCGACACACGTCGAGATTCGGTTCGACGCCGAAGATTTCGACCCCCATGTTTCTAAAAAGCGGCAAGTTCCGCCCATCGCCAAACCCAAGATCGAGCAGCTTTTTCCCCTCATAATCGCGCACCAGCGTTAGATTCGGATAGCTCCCTAACATGGTTCGGATCACAAATTCATTCGGATAGAGATGCATCCCCATTCTATCGCGATGAAAGCTCGCATACTTCTCAATACTCAATTGGGGATTCCCTCATCGGCGAGTGCTATTCGATCGATCTTTCCATTGGCGTTTTTCGGCAGCGTAGGACGAATCGAGACGACCTGAGGTATCATATACGGCGGCAGCATACCCTCGAGCTGCGCGCGAATAGCGCCTTCGGAAAGCTCCGCCGATGAGGAAACATACGCCACGATCATCTTCAATCCGCGGAGGCCCGTCTTCTGTAGGACCGCGCATTGGTTTACCTCGGCTATTTTGCTCAACGCGGCCTCGATTTCCTCAAGCTCTATGCGGTATCCCATATGCTTGATTTGGTTATCCGCCCGCCCAACGAAATACAACTTGCGGCCATCTTCCCCGAGCCGAACGAGATCGCCCGTGCGATACGTCGCCTCGCACCATCGCTCGTTGAAGGGATTCGGCGCAAACGCCGAGCCGGTGCGCTGCTTGTCGTTCACGTAACCCAGCCCGACCTGCGGCCCCATGAGCCAGAGCTCCCCCATTTCACCGGGGAGCGCGGGCCGGTCGCCGTCGACGACGAGTGCGGAAAAGTTTTCCGCAATCGGGCCCAACGTCACGAGCCCACCAGGCTCCGCAAAGTCTTCGCCCCGAACGTTCCACGCAGAACAGATGCACGTACATTCCGTCGGTCCGTATACGTTGACGAGGGTACTGCGAGGACTAAAAGTATCGAAGAGCTTTTTGAGTTCCGGCTTCGGGTATCCCTCGCCGCCGAATACGAACGCACGGATGGTCGCCAGCCGCTCCGGCGTTAATAGCTTGAGTGTCATCAAATAAATTAGGAGCGATGGCACGGAGAACCAAACGGTACATCCGGCTCGTTCGACGCATGATATCGTCGCCGCTCCGTCGGCTAATGTATCGCGATCGACGGGTGCGAGCGCCGCCCCATTGAGTAACGCACCGTAAAAGTCGAAGACCGAGTTATCGAAGTACATCGGATTCACGTTCGTGAGAACGTCGTCGAATCCGATGCCGAATCTGCTTCCCACCCAGGCGCCGAAATTCAAAACATTGGCGTGCGTGATGATGGCACCCTTTGGGATCCCCGTCGATCCCGACGTATACATGATATATGCGGGGTCCGCACCGGTAACGATCGAGGTGGAGGCCGGCTCTAGCTCGGAAGCGGCCTCCACGGCCGCCACAAATTCGTCGCGCGAGCCGTCGATAAAGGCGGCTCCCGCTACAAGGCTCGTTTCCTGAATCGAGGGAACGCTCGATTCGGCGAATACAAACTTCGGCCGTGCCGTATCGAAAATATGACGCAACCGGATCGGCGGGTTCTGCTCGTCGATGTTCACATATGCGGCGCCTAGCTTTAAGGCGGCGAGCATGACGGCAAAACACTGTACGGTCTTGGTATGGACGATCGCGATGACGTCGCGGCGAGCGAGCCCTCGCGACTCGAGAACCGCCGCAACTCTATTAGCCCGACGATTGAGCGTTCCGTAGGTTACAACCGAGCCATCGGACATTTTTAGCGCCGGCCGGTCGTCCTCAGTATCGGCGAGTTGGGAAAATTTTAATCCTACGTTGCGAAGATACATTCCAGTCGACGCCCTCTTATTGAATCAATTTGGCGCAGCCAAATCCATCCTCCCCGAACCCATTTCCGTTGTAAAACATATACACGCCTGACGACGTCGCAAACACGACCGGGTAACAGAGCATTTCCGAGTCCCAGCCGTCCGTCGAGACGTCTAGGCCGCTACGCGCGTCGTCGCGATTCCACACCACGAGATCGTCCGACCACGCGTAGCCCATTCTGTACCCTCGTTCGGCGTTACGGAAACCGAGCCCGAATCGATACGAGAACCACATATGCCAACGGTCGCCGATCCGCGCGATGCAAGGACGTGCCTGGCATTCTTGTTCTACGATTCCCGGTAAAATCGCGCGACCGTCGCGTTCCCAATGAACTCCATCCGACGAGCGTGCGTATTTTATGACGTAAATCGCTTCCTTCCCAATCCAATCGGTCCCGGACGTGTACCACATATGCCAGCGACCTTCATGCTGGAGCACGTACGGGCCACCCTCGAGGTACGGTTCGTTCGGCGTTCTTCCGAATAGCGGCCCTTCACCGATGCGTTGAAAGGTCGATCCTCCGTCCCGGCTTTCGACGAGTCCGATCGCCATAGAATACGGGACGCCGACGAGCCGCATCCACCCGCAGTAGTACAGGCGCAGCGTCTCCTCACTCCAATTCGCGCAACTCGGCATCACACCGTGCTCGTCGAACGTACCGGGGCGCCCATAGCTCAAGAACGGCCCGGGGGCCGTATCCAGGATCTTCGTGGGGTCGTCTGACGATACGTCGACCCAACACATGGTCGACCTGTACATTCCTTCGGCGTCGCGGGGCGGCCGTACCGAAAAATAAACGCGAATACGGTCTGCAAGTTGTATGACGGAGGGAACTTGCGCATGTGAATTCCGCCAACTACCGTCGTGGGGCGAACGATAAACGAGCCCCATCTTTTGCCAACGAAACGGCTCGCCGCCGCTGATATCGCTATTTTTTAAGGTCACGGAGCGCGGCCTCTCTCACGGCTTCATCCAGCCACTTATGCATACTGATTCCCCGCTGTTTTTGCGCTCGTTGCGCAAGCTCCTTGGCCTCCATAGATACGCCCTCTAGTTGGCCGTAATACCGGGTTTTATGCGTGCCGCCGCGCGCGCCCGGAATCTCGAAATCAAAATCGGCAACGGGCTCGCCCTCCCCAACGGTAAAGCTAATGAGATAGAACACCCCTCCAATAATGTATTCAATTACGACATCGCGAGCCTCCATCGGCAGGGCATCCAATGGGAGCGAGCTCGCGTAATGCGAGCTGGAATTCATTAAGATCTTCCCAAACGTCGTTTCGCGCAGCCACGGGGGGACGCTTTCGTCACCTACGACGATACGGCCGCCAGGCTTCACGACGCGGACCATTTCCGCCATAGCCCGCCGGAGATCGGAGAACATATTCAGCCCTCCGAAGTGAAATAGTCCATCGAAATACGAATCCGGGAAAGGAAGGTACACCGCGTTGCTTAGGATGTACGAACGCTCTATCTTCTCCGACGAGAGTTTCTGTACGGCTCTCTCGAGTATTCCGCGCGAGATGTCGTGAATATATAGGTGCCCGCTGCCGTGCATGCGGTCGGCAATCACTTTACTCGTGCGACCGGTTCCAGCCCCTACTTCCAGAATCGTCTGGCCGGGTGCAACGCGAAGGCGATCCACCATGTGGTTACGAGCGTCTTCTTCTTTACAAGAAAACGTCATGAACGTCAGCGGCAAATATTCGTCATAGACGTCCGCCACGCTATCATAAATTTGCCGTGCAAATGCATCGGCATCCGGCAGCACCGGCGGATACGCGAGATCGGGAATACCACGTTCGATCGCGTACGATGCGCCATTGGGAGCTTTCAACGTGCCACGTACGATTTCACCGCCGCGCTCCTCTGCAATATCAAGCGAAAGCGTTTCATGCGTTTGAGGACACCGATAGACGGTTGCGTCGGCTAGCTTCATGGGTTAATTTTCCTTCTCCCGACGGGCGAGCCAATCTTGGGCTAAAAGCTCGTAGTGATTCATATCGTACCAAACTCCGTGCTTGTTGAAAAATTGATACTCGGTTCCGACGAAGCGGAAGCCGAGGCGCTGCGGAATTCGACCGCTCGCCGCATTCGCCGTCGTATGCGAAATAATGAGTTTATTGAGATGTAAGGCTTCAAAAGCCGGCTGAAGGACGGCAGCGGTCGCCTCGGTCGCAAATCCCCGCCCTTGGTAGTTCGGGTCGACCAAATACGAAATCTCGGCTCGATCGAGAGTCCAGAGCCGATGCGTTCTCCGCACGTCGATCAACGATATGAGTCCCCTCGCCTGCGTGCCTTCACGGATCGTCCAGTGATACCCTCGCCCTTCATCGGTCGCCGCGATGAGCGATTCGATGAGACGTGCCGTTTCGCCGACATCTCGATGGGGCGCCCACGTAAGGTAGGTCGAGACGCGCGCATCGCTCATGATCGGGAATAGGGCTTGCGCGTCTTTCCGAGCGATCGGCGTCATAGCGAGACGCCTACTCTCGAATGCGACCGTTGACGACTTCATGCAAATACGGAAGCATGACGCTCGAAATGAAGGCTCGATGGGATTTCTTGCTTCCGTCCATCGCACGAGGGCTTCGTCGCAAGCACCTTCCTACCCTCGAACCGAACCGAACCACACAAACGCGATACAATACGCCCGGTCGTACCGTTCCTCGCGAAAAGAGGAGACGGATCGATGAGCGACCAAGTCGCGCGTCGTGGCCTTTTGCGCTATCTGCGAGCAAACAGTTCCAAGCTGGTTACCGCACCCGAATATAGGGCTCGGCAGCCCATTCATGATGAGAGTCGGAGCGGTAGGCTCCGATGTCACAAATTATCTTTGCCCGCGATGCCAATGCAACGATCGAGACAGACATCTCTGGCTGTATATGCTTCGCTCCGGGGTCCTCAGGCAAGTAGGACGCGGATCGATTCTTCACATCGCTCCCGAGCGGCACATAGAGGCGAAGCTCGCCGCGCTCGCGCCTGCGAGGTACGTTCTAGGCGATCTCTTTCCGCGCCAGGCCCACCATCAAAAAATCGATTGCGAAGACCTTCCGTTTGAAAAAGAGTCGTTCGATTTCATTATCAGTAACCACGTGCTCGAGCACGTGAGCCGCCCCGAGGCTGCCCTGGCCGAATTATTTCGGTGCTTAAAACCCGACGGATATCTTATCGCGCAGACTCCATACGTTCCGGCTCTGAAGCGGACTTTCGAACTCGACGGTCCCAGCACGCCGGAGGATGCGGAGTTCTTTTACGGACAGGACGATCACGTTCGACTCTTCGGGCGCGACATCGTTGACTATTTTCACCAGGTCGGGTTCGCCGGATCGCTCTTCCCTCACGAACAGGTACTCCCCGATATCGATGCAACCGCTTTCGGATGCAATCGGCTCGAGCCATTCTTTCTTTTCACGAAGCCGCTCGCTTCAGCATGATAAAGCGACGCGAAGAGCGGACGAGAAACTGCGTCTCGGCGTTTAACCCCGGCTACGTTTTGATTCGTCAACCCGCGCGGCGACCGCGGCACGAGCTTCGTCGAGGGCTTCTTCATATTCCGCGGACAGGTATTTTCCGTTCTCTCCTCGGCCCGCAAGGGTGATAAATCGTTGTAACTCGGGAAATCGCTCTACCGATGGAACGTACATCTCGTGGATGATACGTGCGATTGCAGGAAGGTAGGTGTCGTCCCCGATGCGTCCGCGATCCGAAGCCCATCGAAGGAGATACTCCCACTCGAATAGGCCGGCCGAGTACTGCGCACTGCCGCTGTTTGAAAATTGCCCCGAGTGATGCCGGAAGGCGCCGCCGAAATAGGATAGCCCGACAATCGGGAGCTCTCGATCGGAAATATTGGCATAGAGCGCCACGTCGCCGAGAAATTGCATCGGCCGTTCGTCGAGCGAAAAGGGGTGTGGGATCGATTGCAGTATCTCACGATCGAGAAGCACGTTTCCCGGCTCGCCAATGATATTGCGCGACGTTCCAACGATAGTTTTAAAAAAGCGCGGCGCGTCCATGACGATATTTTCACCGATCGGTGAGGGAATTTTTGCTTCCGTGACGTTCCCAAGCTCGTCGATATCGTAGCGAGCGTGGTACGTCATTGCGGCATTCTCGCGCATCGCGGCGTCCACGAGGCGCTCTAGCGACCTGGGAAACATCATGTCGTCGTCTTGGGCGAATCGAATGTAGCGCCCCTTCGCCTGTTTCAACAGAAAGTGCTGGTTCGCACCAACCACCTGGCGGATCGGATTGCTTCGATACCGAATTCGCGGATCTTGCCACTTTGAGAGGATCGACTGCACTGCGTCACCCGAAGAATCATCGCCGACCAGTAGCTCAAAGTCGGTAAAACTTTGCGCGAGGATACAGGCGACGCAAAGGTCGAGATAATCGGGTCGAAATGCCGGTAGCAAGACGGACACGACGGGACGACGTCCGTCATCGATCTCGTAACGAAACGGCACGCCTCGATGGTTTGGCTGACGCCCCTCCTCAGCCCCGAATCGCAAGTAATGATAGAACGGGTCTATTCCCGAGGCGACGACGTCGGGGTAGGCTTCGCGATAGAACGCGGTGTCGAAATCCGGATGCGGCGACCGGCCCTCGAACGAACCGATGCGCAGATAGTGGGCGACGGGATCGAGGCCTGCCTGCACGAGGGCAGGCTGATCGCGTACGTAGTGCGCCGGCTCGAACGCGTCGCGCACGACGCGAGCGACGGAGTCGGTTGCGGGGCGAGGTTTTCGCTCTTCCATTGCTCCTCAGCGGGGCACCCACCGGCCGCCACGGACGCAGTAGATTGCTCTTCCCAAGTTTCGGAAGTATGCCTTAGGGTCGCCGACCGATCCCCCCTGCTTTGGGTTTTGAGATAGAAAAGACTTTACGAACCGAGCGCCAATGAGAGCGACTGCATGGCGCGCTATCATCGACACTTCGGGCTCGAGCGGGATCCCTTTCTGGACACCGCAGATCCGTTTTTTTATTGCGAACTCGGCGCATTGGCGAAGGCCCGGACGCGGCTCTCGGCCTCGGTCGATGCCTCGCGCGGGATGACGGTGGTCCTTGGCGAGCCGGGCACCGGGAAGACCAGCCTCTGCGCCGCCCTCGAACAAGAGTTGCTCTCCGATGACGCGATCGTGCTGGGCAAGATTCTCGATCCCACCTTTGCCAGCGACACCGAGTTTTTGGTCGCCGTCGGCAAGGTCTTCGGGCTTGCGTTGCCGCCACGTTCGAGCGCTGCGCTCAAAAACGCACTCAAGAACTTTCTCTTCGAGTCGGCGATCCTCGAAAAGCGCACGCTTGTCCTGATTATCGACGAGGCGCAGAACCTCAGCGATGCGAATCTCGAAGCCCTGCGCATGCTGCTGAACTATCAAGTTCCGGCGAAGAAACTTCTCAATATTCTGCTCTTCGGGCAGAGCGAGCTCGCGCTACGCATCGAGGCACGCGGAAACCTCGCGGATCGCGTGGACGGCTGGCTTCGCCTCGATCGTCTCGACGGCGGGATGGCTTCGGCCCTGCTCGACTACCGGCTTACCCGCGCCGGGCTACCGCCCGGGCGAGCGATCTTCTCACCGGAGGCACGCGAGGTGCTCATCCGCGCCGCCGCCGGGCTGCCACGCCGCCTCACGATGCTCGCGCACCTCGCGATGGAAGAAGCGGCGGATCGCAGCGCGCCGCTCGTCCTTGAGGATCACATCCGCAGTGCGCTCTTCGCTCGCGGCATCGAACTGCCCGCGACGCCGCCGCCCCCGGCGCACTCCGCGGCCGAGGGCGCGCACCGACACGAATCGTTTTTCGCGCGGCTCTTTCGGCGATTCGCCACGAAGTAGCCGACGATGGCGAAGCGCCCCGACTTCGAAGTGAGCGCCGACATGCGGTTGCTCGAACTCCAGCGTCAGGCCGCAGGGGCCCCTATTCGTGAGACCCGTTGGGAGCCCAGCTCGGCCGATCTTGAAGAGCTGGAGGATGCCCCGCAGGTCCTTGAGGCCCCGACGGAGCCATCGACCGGGGCGGTCCTCCATCTCGCGCTCGCCGCCGGGCCGGAGCGCGGCTTAATCCCCGGCGCTCTCGTCAGCGTAACCATCGCCCTCTCGAATGATGGCGGGGTGCCAGCCGAAGGTATCGCGCTCTCGCTTCCACTTCCCGCAGGCGCGCGCTATCGCAGTGGAACGCTACAGCGCGATGGCCGCGCACTCGATGACGAGCGCAGCGAGGAACTCTTCGGCGAAGGGCTCGCCATCGGCGCACTCGCCCCCGGCGAACGTTGCACTATCGCCTATCGCATCGAGGTCGCAGCCGGCGTTACGCCGCTCGTTCTCCTCCCTCACGCGCGCTCGCTCAACGCCGCCGTCATCGGTGCTCGGCCGCTCCGGCTCACGCGCGGCAGCGGCAGTACGGCCTTCTCGGTCGCCGTGCGCAGCGAGCTCGCCGATATACCGGGGGCGGCGACTGACCCAAACGTCGCTGAATTACCGATCTACGAACTCGATGAGGAGGAGCAGCTTGAATACGAAGCGACCGCAGCGGCACTCTCGAGCGCTGCGCCCGCCGTCTCGAAGCCGACCGAGCTTGAGCGGCCGAAGCCGCAAGACCGAGAGCCCGCCGCGGAACGAACACACCCCGAAGCAGAACCTACCCCAGCGGCAGCGGCCCCAACTGCAGCGGCCCCAACTGTAGCGGCCCCAGCGGCAGCGGCCCCAGCAGCACCTGTGGAGCCCGCTGCGCCCGCGCTTCACCGTCGCATCGACCGGGCCTCGGTTGCGTTCTTCGAGCGCTCCTTTGCCGATGGGCGCGCCGCCACACTCGTCACCCACGCCCTCTTTGCCTCAGCACTCGCCTGCGTGGACGGCGAAAGCTCGGGGCTGCTCGCTCACCTCGACCGTCAGGCGGCGCTACTCCACCGCATCACGCTCCACGCCAAACTTGGCCGCGCCGAGCGCCTCGCCGCCTACGCAGGGGAGACGTTCGTACCGGCGATAGCCGTCGATCTGCCGCCGCCCGCGCCGGGGAAAGACGAGATCGTCCTTGCCCTCGCTATCGATGACACCGTCCGCGAGAGCATTGCGAGCGCCATCGGCGGCGAACGCGCGTGGGATTTTCATCGCGCGCGTCGGCTCGAACTTGCCCTGATGGCGAACGCAATCGTCGCCGTCTCCTCGAACGATCGCGAGAGGGAACTCGATCGCGAGGCGCTCGCCGAATATCGCACGATCTGGCAGGTTGCCTTACAGCGGCTCTTCGTGCGCGCGCGTTTGGAACCGAGCATCTCCGTCGTCCTCAGCAGTGACCCGGCCCTCGATACGGCGGCGCGGCGCGTCATCGAACGTCTCAAGCGAACCAACGCCGCCGGCTAGAGCGGTCTTACTGCTGTGAGTCGAGCCCGGCGCGGCGTGGCGGGATAGTATTTGCGCCGATCGAGCGCGCGTAGGCCTTAAATTTTACGAACGTTTTCAAACGTTCGCCGAGCTCTTCGTGATAGGCGCTCAGGCGCACGATCTGCCGATCTCGAATTGCATGAATACGTTCGAGCCGTTCGCGCACGAGTGCATCGAAAGCCTCGTCGCGCTCGAGATCGTCGCGTTCCAACTCCTTTTCGAGCGAATGCGTGATCCGCCGCGCACTACCGATCGCCGCGTCAAGCCGCTCCCAATCGTGCTCCTGGAGCGCCGCTTCGAGCTCGGCACAGGAGGTTTCGAGTGCGCCGATCTCGGCGAGCGCCGCCAAGCGCGCCGGGCTATCCGACGGCGGCAAAACCGCTACTCGGCGAGGGCTCGCTATCGTCGTTCTCGCCTCGCTGCATCGCCTTCCATTGCGAGACGGCCTCGGCCCAGGTTTTGCGATAATCGATGAAATCGGGAAGCAGCCGTTCGACGCGCGCGACATCTTTCTGCATGTTCGCCATCACGAGTTCGTGATGCCAGAACTCATAAACGCGAAAGAGATTTACCGCAAGCTCCCCGCCGATCTCCATATCAAGCGCGCCCATCAGCACCGATAGTGCGCGCTGCGCGCGCAGGAGCGAACGATGAATCCCTTCGATATCGCCGACATCGGCATGCATCTTCTCGATCGCTTGTTGTGCAGCAACCACCAAGATATCGAAGACGCGCACGATGAGATCTTCTTTCGAAGCCGTCAAGATCGCCGTCTCGACGTATTTGTCGTTTGCCGATCGCGTCACGTTCTCGTCTGCGTTCCTTAGCTGCCCGAACCCGACCCGTTGAAGAAGCTTGAGAGCTGCGATTGCAGCGATTGGTATTGCGCGAGCGTTGCCTCAGTCTGCACGAACTCTTGCCGAAGCTGATTCGCCTGCTGGTTTGCGTTATCTTGAATCTGCGCGACCTGCGCTTGCAACTGCGTGATTTGGTTGGTGTTTTGGTTCTGGAAGGTCTGCAACAACGAGACCGGCGGAACGGTCCCGACGATGCCGTTACTCAGCAACGTCGGCAGCCCGGTAGCGTAGGTGAGATACGAGCCGAGCTGATTCGTCAGCCCCTGCGCGCCGTTGAGCAGATCTTGAACCGCATTAGGATTGGCCGCTAACGCCGCGTCGAGTTGCGTAACGTTGAGGGGCTGCAACGTGCCGTCGGTTCCTTGAAAGGTCGTGGTATTGACCGCTTGTTGACCCGTTGTTCCCGGCTGCGTCGCCTGACTATTGTAGGAGAGCTGCGAGAACGAACTACTGATTTGCAGCCCGATCTGCGAGAGCGAATTGTAACCGCCGAATGCACCGCTGCCCATGAAACCACTGACGATATTGGTCAGTTGGTCTTTCAGGTTCGTGACGCTATCGACGCCGAAGAGAATGCCGCCGCCGACTGCGGGCGCGACCTGCCCCGGCAACGCGGTTCCTTGCGCCGCTTGCAAGACGATCGGGGCCTGCGTCGCGCTGTTGATTTCAGTGATCGCTGAGTTATACGCCGAGACAAACGTATTGAGCGCGTTCACCAACTGCGAATTATCTTGCGCGACGGTAACGGTGAACGGCGTGGTCGTATTTCCGGTCAATTGCAACGAGACGCCCGGGATCGCCGTCGTCACCGTGTTGCTATTGCTATAGTACGTCGTCGAACCGCCTGACGGATTTGCGACGACGACCTTCGATTGCGTGCCGACGGTAGTGGTCGCCCCAGCCGCCGAGGTAAGGCCGGCCGCCGTGAGAAAATTGCTCGTATCGCCGGAGGAACCGACGACGATCGATTGCGCGCCGCTGCTCTTATTCGTCAGCGAAATCGCACCGGTCTGAGCGTTGTAGGTCGCGACGACGCCGGCATTGCTGGCGTTGATCTTCGCGAGCACCGAGGCAAGGTTGTCGCCCGAGGCAGAGACGCTGAGCGAGACGCCGTTGATCGTGAAGGTACCGCTGGTCACCGGGGTTACAAAGCCGGCATCCGTCCCGGCTGAATCAAAGGCGACCGCCTGATTGATGCCGCCGACACCCGCAGTGCCCGTCACGCCGGTCGTCGGCCCGGTATTATTGATCTGGGCTCCGGAGAGGCGAAGCACGTCGAGCAGATTGCCCTGATCGTTTGCACTACCGAGCGTCATCGGCTTGCTCCCGCTGAGCACCACCGCGCCCGCCGCGTTGAGCGTCGCCGTAAACGATGGGTCGTAGGCCTGCACCGCCGTCTGTATATTCGCTAAAATCGTATTGAGCGATTGGGTATTAACGTCGTAACTGACCGAAATGCCGTCGATCGTTACCGAGCCCGTCGATCCGCTGCCGTTGGTCGGCGTGATTGCCGCGTAGGAATCGACGAGCGGTACGGTGTTCGAGGCCTGGTTGGCGTAGATTCCCGCCGTTGCCGGAAGAAGGTCGGTGATCTTGTGTCCGGCTGCCGTATTGCTGAGGATCGAGGTCGGCGTTGCCGTTTGGACCGAATCGATCGTGTAAACGCCGGGGACGGCATTCCCTCCGGCGATCCCCGTCGCCACGATAGCGGCGAGGTTCGTACTCGTCGCCGAAACCGCATCGTAGATATTCGGCTGCGAGAGCGCACCGAGCGCAGTCTGCACCGATGAGAGCAGATTGTTGATCTTGATCAGTTCGAGGTTGGCCGCGTTGAGCGTCGCGATCTGCTGGTTGATCTGCGTCGTCGGCGCCAGCGTCAGCGCGGTCAACTTCTGAATGATCGAATTATAATCGATTCCCGACACGATGCCGGGAAAAGAAACGGGGGGAATATTCGTTCCGGGGATCTGGCTGCTGGACATGGCTTCCTTTCCTAACTGCGCCCTTCGTGCATCGCGTTACGCGTTGCTGTCGAGCGTCACTCCTTGATGCTGGTCGAAAAATTCGGCGATCCCGATGAGGATCTCCGGCGGGAATTGCGCGACTTCCTGATTGGTCCGAGGATCGGAGAAAACGGTGACGATCTCATTAGGATGGTGCAGCACCCGATACGAGACATTGAGCGTCACCGGCTGCGGGTTTGAGGGCGGTCCGAAAAAGCGCGCCACCGAGGAGACGACCTTCCCGTCGCCGCTTGCAGGTGCGGGACCGAACCTGACCGAGGGCGGGGCGCCCGCCGAACTCGGCGTTCCGACCGGCCCCACCGGGGCGGGTGGAACGCTCGCCACCGTCGGCGTCGCGCCTTCAAGCGGAGCGCCTGCAGCGCCTCCCGCAATGGGGGCGCCGCTCGCCCCGGATTGGCCGGCGCTGCCGGCGATCGGTGGCGGCGCAACGGCCGCCGCTGACGTGACATCCATGTGAACCCCCCTTGAGTACTCTCCCTTAGTCATCGGCGCCGTTCGGAGGGCAGTTTAGCCGGTAGGGAGCCGGCTCCGGCTCCGTTCGCCTGCGAGTTGATAGGCGGTGACGCAGGCGATGAAGGCCGCTGTTTGGTCGAACGCCACCCGGACGTGCGAGCGAAGGAGCTCCCGTTCGTCGGCTGCCCGCTCCCAGGCCCGAACGAGCCCCTTTTCGATCGCGGCATGCTCCCCCGGATCGACGAGCTCGGCAAGGCTTCCGAAGAGCTCGCGGCCATATCCGGAGGCTGCAAGTAACGGAAAGGCGCCGGTCGCGGCAGCTGCTGCCACGGAATGGATGCCGCGCCCCGTCCAAGCGCAATCTGCAACCACTCGTGCGCGTGCGCGCAGCCAGGCCCGGTTTCCAAGGTTGAGGTGGCGCTGCGGTATCCACATCGCGTGCACCCCCATCGACTCCATGAGGCCCTGGAACCAGGTGTGATCGATCACCGGGCCGGTAAAGACGATAGGGAGCGCGTGCTTCTTCGCTGCCAGCGCGAGCGCTATTTGGTTCGAGCGCGCCTCGACGGGAAGCTCGCAGAGAATGAACTCCCCGTCGCCCGCGAGCGCGCGAGCCTCTTCGCAGCGCGGAGAGCCTTCGACGAGCCCCGGAACCGCGATCGCGCTCCCCGACCAGCCGAAACGGCTGCGCAGCAGTGCCTCCTCCGCCGGGCCGGAGAGAATCGTGACGTCACAGCGCGCGAGCATCGCCTTTACGGCGGCTTCGGCGGCGGGGCGTGGGTCGAACTCGCGCTCCGGGGCGGCATTCTCGATCGAGAGCGCACGTGCCCCGAGCGCTGCAAAGTAGAGATCGAACATCGCCGCGTCGTTGACGTTGCCATAGACCGCCTTCACCGCCTTCGGCCCCGAGAAACTCTCGCCGCGCGGGTCATCGACGCAGAGCGACGCGACCAGCGGCATCGCCGGTAACGATTGCAAGAGCGCGAGCGCAGCGGGCGCGACCTCGCTGCCCCAAGCATGGACGAGGTCGTACGAGGAGAGATCGGCGCGCGCGCCGACCGGGAAGACCCCGACTTCGAAGCCCTCACGTTCTAAGCGTCGAGCGAGAACGTGCATCGCCATCGTGTCGGCGTCCGGGTTCGCTAGCGCATCCTCGCGGACGAGCATCGCGATTCTCCCCGAGGAACCACCCTGCGCTGCAGGCTCGGTGATGACGCTCGGCCGTGCTTCAACGCTCGAAGCGTCGAGCGAGATACCCAGCGTACTCGCCGTCGGCCCATCGTCAGGATCGAACGAAACCGTAATCGCCGGCGGCAACGAAACCGTCACGGGTATTGCCGTGTCGCCAGGCTCTCCACCATCGCGAAGCACGCGCACGCTCGCGGCCGGAAGCAGCGCGCCGCGCTCGCCGATGGCAAGGTCGTAGCGCCGTGCAGGGTCGAGCTCCTCCGGCGCGAGATCGAGCCACCGCGAGGCGAACTCCAGTGCATCGGCGTCGCCGAGATCGAGGGAGATACGCGCACCCGCACGTTCCAGCAAGAGCGCCCCAACTGCACCGTGCGAATCGACAACCGCAACGCGAGCCCCGCTCCGAACGTGTCGCGCGGCGTACGCGTAGGGCGCAAGGTCCTCGTAAATCTCGGTATATGCCGTAACCCCAAGTAAACGCATCGCGCGAGCACGCGCGATCTCCCCTTCGACGCGAGCGTCGAAGATCTCCAGGCTCTCGGCACGCGCGCGACGGTTGAGAAATTGCACGCGAAGCCAGGGGAAAATCGCTCGTTCGATTTCGTCGGCGCGCTCCGGATCGAGCGAACGATAATCGAGCGGCCAAAGCAAGACGCTGCTCTCCCGTTCGAACAGCGAGGCGACTTCAATTTCGCAGCCAAACACAAGCGTCCAGCGATCGCCGCTCCGAAAACCGAGATCGACCCCGCAGCGTTGCGTGAGCGACCAGCCGGGCTCCAAGCGCGCGAAGGCAAAAGTCGCCCCGCCGATCGATGAAAGGGAAGCTTCCCGAGGATAGAGCGTGAAGCGCCGGTGCCGATCGTGAAACCTCATCCTTTTCCCGTCTCGATCAGCCGCCGTAGCGCACTGGGGCTGGCACTCGAAATCTCGGAGATAGCAATCGTTTGCGTCGCCGTGTCGAGATCTTCGTCGGCATCGACCACTTCGATATCGGCACAGATATCCGCCGTCAGGTTCAAGGACGACAACATCCGTTCGATCCGCCGTGCGACCGTCGCCGCATCGGCGCTCTCTCCGAGCCGCAACGTCAGGCTTACGGCATCGTCAGCGCGAAACGCCCGCAAATAGCGCCTGAGGAAGCGCCCGACGGGCTCCCACGCAGCTTCACCATCTTGAACCTCAGCGAGAAAGCGTACGCCGCCTGCTAGGCGGGCCTGTGCCGCTTCCACCGCGGCCTCAGCGACGAGATGTTTCGGTTTCGGCAACGCGGCGTAGTGGAGCGCGCGGTCGAAGCCGTTAAAGTATCCCGGGCGCGGGTCGTAACCGCTTTCGGGATAGGTGGGTGCATAGCCCCATTTCGCGGCAAAGTATGTCCAGTTGGCCCGCATCGTTGCTCCGTAATCGACGTTATTGGCGACGAAACTTCGACTACCGAAATGATGGATGAAGGCATCTTCGCAGACGAATATTTTGTAGCCCGCCGCGCGAGCGCGCATGCAGAGATCGTCATCTTCGAAATTGCCGACGCCGAAGCGCTCGTCGAAACCGCCGATCTCATCGATAAGCACCCGCGGCATGCAGAGGCAGAAGCCCACCGCACGATCGGTAAAATAGCCGCGATTGCGAAAACGGCGGCCGCGCTCTGCGGCGAACGCCAGCATTGCGGCTTCGTCATCGTAGCGCGCATTGGGCACCTGCTGGTGCCCGGAGACGCTGTTACTCCGCGGCGCCGTGATGCCGACGGCGCGCATATCTCGGTACGGGCGTAGCAGCGCCTCAAGCCACCCGTCGCTGACCAAAACGTCGTTATTGAGCACGACCACGTACTCACCGCTCGCAGCTGCGATGCCGATATTGTTTCCGGCACCGAAGCCGCGATTGGTTGGGTTGTAAATGACGCGCACGTGCGGGTCGTCGAGCGAACGAAGGTAGGCGATCGTATCGGGCCCCGATCCGTTATCGACGACGATGATTTCGAAGGGTTCTCGCGTGCGCGCAAGCAGGGATTTCAACGCGAGTTTCGTGTATTCCGGCGCGTTCCAACTGAGCGTAACAATCGAGACGAGCCCGGGAGCCGGGGCAGCGACCCTTGCGAATGCTTGCTTCAAGAACGCATCGTCGCGACCGATCAACGACGCGATACTGCGTTGGTATTTTCGCTCGAAAAGCTCGTCGCGCCGCGGCTCGGCGCTCCGTTCGAGCACGGGCTCATCCATACCGACGACGCCCAACCCGAGTTCGAGCGCGCGAAGGCAGAGATCGGCCAGGCTGCCTTCGAGGCTCGGGAAGTCGGCGAGGCGATAATGTTGCGGCAGGCGCCAGAGCGCAACGAGCAGCGCTCGTGCATCACCGCATGCAGGCGAAGCATCGAACCCGAGCATCGCCTCGGGTGCTCCGGTTGCTGCCAGCGCGTCATATCGAATCTCGAGACGCCGCGAGAGATGCTCGAACCACGACGGCGCAAGCGCGACGCGCGCATCGAGAAAAAGCACGTAGCGATTGCCGCGCAGCTCCATCGCCGCCCTCGCCGCTGCAATATCATCCGAGGCGATCCACGAGATCGATTCGATCTTTGCCGGAGCGGCGCGAAGCTCGCGCTCGATGCGGGCACGATCTTCGTTCTTCGCCTCGCCGTGGACGACGACGCGAAGCGTCGGCGTCGGCAGCAACTGCGCGGAGACCACGGCGTTGGGCATCACGACGGTCCGCTTGACGAGCGCTCGCTCGTAATCCCAGAGGCCGGCATCGATCCGGGGAAAATCGCGCCACCGTCGCTCCAGGCGCGCGATGTTGGGCATAACGCGGCGAAATCGTTGCGATCCGGATTGCGATTCGTAGTGAAAGAGCACGGCTCGAGGTTCGTAGACGATCTGCAGACCCGCATGCCGAATCTTCAAACAGTAATCGACGTCCTCGTAGCCGTTCCAAAAACCTTCATCGAGCCCGCCGAGCCTGACGTAGAGTTCGCGCGGAGTCGCAAGGCAGGCACCGGTAACCGCTTGCACGTCACGACGTTTCATTACCGTTGCTTCCTCGGCAGGTGCGAGGAAACCAAAATGCGTCGGCGCCATCGTATTTACGCCGCTCAGAACCTCGTTGAAAATCACTCCGGCATGCTGGACCGTGCTATCGCCGAAAAGCAATCGGGCACCGACCGCGCCGACATCCTCGCTTTCAAGGTGCGAAAGCATTGCTTGCAGCCATCCCGGTAGTGCCTTCGTATCGTTATTGAGCAGTACGAGAAAACGCCCCGATGCGACCGCCGCACCCTGGTTGTTCGCTACCGCAAAGCCCAAGTTGCGCTCGTTGACGATCGTCTTGACCCATGGGAACTCTGCAAGAACCGTCGCGGTATCGTCGGTCGAACCGTTGTCGACGACGATCACCTCGCCCAGGACATCGCGCGGCAGCGTCTCTGCAAGCGCCTGCAAACAGACGCGCGTTAGCGCGGCCTTATTGAAGACGGGAATGACGATCGAATAGAGCAAGGTCGGCGCTATCGAACGAGTGCGGCGTCGGCGATGCGGCGCGCGTCCTCAAAACGTTCCTGCTTTAAATAGAGCATCGAGAGTTCGACGGCGATCCGTTGCGGGTCGAAACGGAGCGCCGCCAGCAGCATTGCTTCGCTCTCTGCATCGCGACCGAGTTGCTGTAACAGGTTCGAACGGAGAACCACCGCTTCGAGGTTCTGCGGAGCGCGCGAAAGCACTGCCTCGGTCGCTGCAATCGCCTCGTCAAATGCTCCACGCGCCCGCGCATCGAGAGCGAGCATCATCCGCGCACGCAGATAGAACTCGCCGCTCTCCGCCGGGATGCTCTCCGCCCAGCGCCGTGCACTCTCTGAATCGCCCATGCTCGAAGACGCAAGCGCCGCACCGAGCAGGAGCGAGGGGTCGTGCGCGTCGCGCTCCAAGCCGCGCTCGGCGATCGCGCGCGACTCCGCGAATCGCCCCTGCGCAAGCAAACGGCTCGCCCGTCGGCGAAAATCGGCAAGTTCGAGCGGCTCGGTCGCGTCTTCGGCGGCATAGAGCCGTTCGACGCCGGCGAGATCGCCACGCGCGCGCAGCAACGCCTCCAACGGGTCGAGCACGAGCGCAGCGCCGGGCATGCGCGCTGCCGCATCGCGTAAAAACTGCTCGCGTTCGGGCCAGCCGTTGCGCTCGCAGACCGCGGCACCGGCCATCAACACCGGAAACTGCGCCGCCGGCGAGATCTTCGGCATCGCCGCGTGAATCGCATCGAGCGCTTCGCGGTCCCGATGGGCGCGCAGGAGAAAGTTCACGTAATCGACCGCGCTCTGATCGGAAGGCAGGTCGCGAAAGGCCGCCGCAAAGGTCGCGGCCGCTTCGTCGATGCGCTTGAGCCGTTCGTAGGCACGCGCGAGATTGAGGCGCAACGGTAGCGCCGAGGGGCGATTCTTTAAACCTTTTTCGAACCACTCCACCGCCGCTACATCGTTGCCTTCGGCGACGTAGGTCGCGCCGACCTCGCTGTAGGCCTTCCACTTCGACACTTCATCGTCGACGACGAACTGTAAGTGGTTGTATTCGCCGTCGGCGATCGCCGCTTGAAAGGCCTCGCGTGCATCGGCGAGCCGCTTCTGCGCAACCAGCGCCTTCCCGAGTGCAAAATGTCCGTTTGCGTAGCGCGGTGAAAACTTCAAACAGAGCCGCGCCGCTTCTTCGCCTTTGACCGGGTCGCCGATTTTTTCGGTATAGACATCGGCGAGCGCCGATAATCCGTTCGAGAAAAATCCGCGCGGCTGATCCTGGTTGACCTCGATCATCTTTTCCAGAGCGCTACGCGCCGTTTCGTAATCCCCGATCAAGAATGCGGTCGTCCCAAGGTTGAACCAATGGAACGCTTCTTCGGGCTCCCGTTCCACGGCGGCTTTGACGATCGCGAGGTTGCGCGCCCCTTTATCGCGCTCGGTCACGATCTCTTTGAGATAGCCGCTATGCTTGATCGCAATCGGCGATGCGGAGGCCTTCAAACCCAACTGCGACCCATCGAGCGTGATGAATTCATGGATGAGGCCACGATAACGAATACGTGGATGATTCGGAAAGATGCGAATCAAGAGATGCGACATCTGCCCGGTGCCTTGGTAATCGTTCGACTCGTTGTAACAGCGAACCCAGACGCCGGTATCGAAGGCGGGGACGCTTTTCAGCTGCGCGAGAAGTGACTCGCTACCGGGAAGATACTCTTCGTCCGCATCGAGCATAAAGATCCACCGGTACGACGCCATCGCGATCGCTTCGTTGCGCGCCCAGGAGAAATCGTTCCGCCATTCCCGCAGTTCGACTTTTGCGCCGAACTCGCGCGCGATATCGACCGTACGATCGGTCGAACCGGTGTCGACAATGCAAATCTCATCGACGTAGGGCGCGATGCTCTGCAGGCACTTTGCCAAGAACTTCTCCTCGTTCTTGACGATCATGCAGAGGCTCAAGCCCGCAGGGAGCTGAGGCACATCGGCAGGAGGGCGCGGCAAAGAGATCGTCTGCGCGATGGTTGTGGGAGGCGTCGGTGGGGGCGAGACGCTCGGCGGCGCTACCGCCTGTTTTTTCGATTTGATCCGAACCGGCATTCTCTCTTCTCTTCGGCATCTTCACAATGGGCTCTTACTCGTTTCCCTGATGTACGCAAAAAATCGGGGCCCGCTTGCGCGAGCCCCGATCCCAGGTTGGTTACCCGAGGATTCCGCCTTAGCGGAAGAGTCCGAGAACCGACTGAGCGTTCGTGTTGGACTGTGCCAACACCGAGGTGCCGACCTGTACCAGCACTTGCAGTTTCGTGAACTGCGTCGTCGCCTGACCGACGTTGAGGTCGCGAATCGACGATTCCGAGGCCTGCAGGTTGACGGCCGCGATGTTGTCGTTGTTCGCATCTTCGTTGAGACGAACGACGACCGCACCGAGGAGTGCCTGCTGGTTGAGGATCGTGTTGAGCGCCTGATCGATCTGACCGATGGCGTCTTCCGAACCGATCGACGGGTTGTTCGCCGCCGAGAGCGCCAGGTTGATGTTCGAGATGCGCAGCGTCTGCGTATTCGTCGCCTGGATGCCGATTTGGATGACGTCGCCCTCGTTCGCTCCCGATTGGAAGTTGAACGCGGGGTTGTTCGGGTTGGTCAGCGCAGCGACGTTCTGCGTCACTTTGACGTACGAGGTCACGCCGACATCGAGCGAGCTGATCGAGCCGATGGTGACGTTGACGTTGTCGAACGCACCGGCGACGCTGGTTGCGCCGTAGAGCGTGCTCGAAACGCAGACCTGGCCGGTCGCGCTAGCGACGAAGGTTTCCTGAACCGCGATCGAGACGCCGGTGTTAATCACCTGGAGTTCGATCGTGCCGTCGAGCGTCGAACCGGTCGCACCCGAGAGACCGGCCGCGGGGCCAGCTGCCGTGGTGAAGAAGTTCGCGCTGTTGGCGACCGCCGAAGCGGCGAGGAAGCCGTAGTTGAAGCCCGAGACTTGGAGCGCTCCGTTGGTGGAGAGCGCCGAGTTCGAGGTCACGTTGATCGCCGCTTGCACCTGCGGTTGGAAGCCGGCATGGCTGCCATCGAGAAGCGGCTGCCCGTTGAAGTTGACGCTCTGCGAAATGCTGTTGACTTCGAGCAACAACTGGCTCACTTCAGCCTGAAGGTTGACGCGATCCTGGTTGCTGTTGAGGTCGGACGAAGCCTCGACTGCGAGGCTGCGAATGCGCTGCAGAATGTCGGTCGTCGTCGAAAGCGCACCGAGCGCGACTTGCGCCGCGTTGTTCGCGTTCTGGACGTTCTGAACGGCGGTGTTGAAGCCATCGACCTGCGTTTGCAGGTTCGTTGCGATGGCGAGACCGGACGGATCGTCCGCCGCGGAGTTGATGCGCAAACCAGAAGAGAGCTGAGTAACAATGTTCTTCAGCGCGCTCTGATTATTGTTGAGGTTGAACTGAACGCTATTGGCCAACAGGTTGTTGGCGATGCTCAGACCTTGAGCCATTTGGGTTCCTCCTTGATTGTTGCGCGCGGAGCGCACAGGTAGAGACTAGTCATCTGCGAGGAAGCGTCCTGCTCCCTCCCCCAGGGTATCGGAGGCCGGGGGCGCCGACTTTAGGGGGAATCGCACTTTTCTAACGCTTTTTTAGGGGGATATGCGGTCGGAGCGCCGCGACCCCCGTCTTTCCGGCGGTGGGCTGCTCGCCCGGAGAGGCCGATTCCGCGGCGGCTCGCTGGTTCGCCCGTTGGATCTCCTCGTAGACCTCCGAGCGGTGAACCGGGATATCGCGCGGGGCATCGATGCCGATCTTGACCTGGTCGTGGTCGAGGGAGACGACCACCAAACGAATGTCGTCGCCGATCATGATCGACTGGTTCGCTTTCCGGCTAAGAACGAGCATGGGGGCTGCCCTCCGTGGCTATCGCGAGCCGCAGACGCGCCCGCTTCGTGGGCAAATTTCGCGAGGGGCGCAGTGCTCCCCTGCGCCGACGCGGTGGCTAGCCGCGCTGCAGGGCTGGAGATTCGCCGGCGCTCGCCTTACGCGGCAACGGCATGCGCACCGGATAGGAGCTCCCATCAAGTGGAACCTGACGTCCCCGGCGATTCTTGAGGTTGAGGAGGATCGGTGCGAAGAGATTCATCGACATCTCGGTCGCCTCTTTCGAAACGATGACGACGCAGAGGGTCGCGAAATCGCTCGGGTCGGCGATCGCGAGCGACGCAATCGCGTACGCTGGAATGCGCGGTGCGTAATCCTCGAAAATAGCGTACGGATCGGCGGTCGGTATCGCGACGTTGAGATCGTCGAGGCTTTGCAACCACACGAAATTCGGTTGCGTATCGAGCGTGAGCGCGATCCAGCGGTGGAGCGCCGGAAAACCGGGCAGCCCCCAGGCGAAGTCGAAGACATCCGCCGGTGAAAACGTGAACGCGCCGAAACGCGGGAACTCGATCGTCGTGCTCTCAGGTGTACTCTGCACCGTCACTTCATTCATCGTTAACACCGTAAAGCCTCTCTCAAGTCCCTTATGAGATGTAGTCGAAGAGACTCTTCTGCTCGATCTGAGCGGTCGTACTAAATGCCGCCTGCAGCGCCGTCTGCGTCAGCGAGAACTGCGAGGTCACCTTAGCAATATCGGTATCCTCGATATTCGACTGCACCTGGGTATCGTTAAGAACCTGTGCGTTCACGGCGCTACCGGCGGCCTGAATCGATTGAATGTTCGCCCCAAGGAATGCGCGTGCGTTCGAGACACCCTGAATGACCCGATCGATGTCCCCAAGCTGCGTGCTGAGCTGCTGCACCGTATTCGCCTGCGTTTGCAGGTTGAAGACGGCAGTGAAATTCGCCGAGGTCGTGGTGCCTGCACTCGGCACGTTATTCACTTGAAACGCACCGGCGGCATCGCTGAGAACCAAGCGTTCTGCACCTTGCTGCGGGAAGGTTCCCGGAATAAATTGCGCCGTTACTCCCGTACCCGAGCCATCGATTGCGGCTACGACCGCCCCGATCGTCGCGGTCGAGGCGAAGGTCAGGGTCACCCCCGAGGGCACCGAGGCGTTGGAGATATTGATCGAGATTTGTCCGCTCCCATCGGGGGAGATCGAGGTGAGAAATCCCGCTGCGTTGAGTTGCGTCCCCAAGGTAATGAACGCCCCGCCCTGATTGACGGCAACGCTGCTCTCGTCAACGACCGTCGAACTCGTCAGTGCGAGCTGGAGATTCTTCATCACCTGGAAAACGTCGGGAGAGCCGTCGGGCGAGTTGTAGTTAAACGCTTGCTGGAACGTCACCGACGAGTCGATGATCTGGCCATTGGGAAGCCGCTGCGTCTGCGCCTGCAGATTACCGCTGAACGTGATTCCGTTCGGCGCCGTACCGACCGCCTGCACTGGCGTGCCGGCCGGGTTTGCGGTGCCCGCGAAAACGTACTGCCCGGCGAACTGCGTGTTCGCCAGCCCGACGGTCTCCTGGAAGAGCTGATTGACCTGCGTGGCGATCGCCTGGCGCTGCGACGCGGTGACCGTGTCGCTCGCTCCCTGGATTGCGAGCGATCGTACTTGCTGCAGGACGCTGGTCAGGGAGCTCAACGCACCGTCGACGGTGGTGAGCTGATTCGAGAGATTCGTGAGGTTCGACGAAGTCTGCGTACCGAGCGCACCATCGGTACGAATTGCGAGATCCTCCGCGATCAACGAGGGGTTATCGGAGGGCTGGTTGAGCGACTTTCCCGTCGAAAGCTGCTGCCCTTCGGTTGCCTGTTGAACGACGAGGTTGTCGATCGCGTTGGTCTGCTGCTCGTAGATCGTTGAGGTGGCGATACGCATGTCCGAACTCCCTATCCTTAGGACCCGACTCCGAGGTTATTGATGAGCGTCTGCATCATTTGGTTGATGACGTTGATCGTACGCGCGGCGGCAGAGTAGGCGTTCTGATATTGCACGAGATTCTGCGTCTCTTCGTTGATGTTGATACCGCTAATGCTTTGACGGACTTGATTGATATTATTCGCAAGCGTGGTCTGCGTCTGATTCCCGGAGATCGCAGCCTGCCCGTCGAGGCCGACGCGCGTGACGAAGTTTCCGTAAAACTGGCCCAGCGTCTGCGTCTGCGCGCTCTGCACCGAATAACCTACCGCATGCGAGAGGCTCGGGGTAAAGGTCACCGATTCGATCCCCGTCGTCGGGTCGACCGAGATTGCCGAGACCACGACGTTCTCTTGTGGGGCCCCGCCGCCGGAGGCCGCATCGATCGTCAGCACCTGGCCGACCGCGATATTATTTACCCCGGCCGGTAGCGCTACGGTTGTCGGCGTCCCTGCCGTCGCCGCCCCCGCCGAGGTTGTCAGCAGTGCCGGTACCCCGACGTTCGCGGAAAAGACGGAGAGCAGCGCGTTGGCGCCGGAGTTGTCTTGCGCGCCGAATGCGTTCCCAGCGTTCTGCGCTACGCCGTCGATCGCGCCAGCGCCTAAGACGCCCAGGAGATATTGGTTTGCGGGGGTCGTACCCGGAACCGTATCGAGCGAGTCGGAGATCGTGAAGCCCGGCTGTTGTGGTGCGCCGCCCTGCACCGCTCGGCTCGCGGGATCGACGTTGGTCGGGTCTTGAGCGAAGACGATCCGTTGCGAGTTCGGATCGAAGGATGCGGTGACGCCGAGATGCGCGCTATTAAAGTGGGTCACGAACGCGTTCACGCTACCGTCGGTCGTCCCGGTGTTGTAATTGAAGGTTTGCGGGATGCCGTTGATCGTCACCGTTAAGGTTCCGACCAGCGGCGCGGTCGGCGGGTTGGCGAGCGAGGCGTAATTCGTCAGCGATGCGGAGGTGTCGATGCTATTGTTGCCGGAGTTCATCGGAATCACCAGGCTCCCGGCGGCGGTCGATGCAAACGCGATCGGCAGTTGTGCGGGGTCGGTGATGCCGGCCTTGATATTTCCGGCCGAGATCGGCAGGTTTCCGACGATCGGTTGAAAGAGCGCCGCGCCCGCCTGGCCGTTCTGGTCGTACGCGGATTGCGTGATGCGATTCACTTCGTTGGCAAGCGAGCTCGCAAATTGATCGAGCTGCTGCCCGTACACCGTGAGTTTGTTGTTATAGAGATCCTGCAATGCCGCGAGCTGGCCGCTCCCTAACGGGACACCGGGCGCACTCGACGAAGCCGGCGGCGTGCTCTCAAAGTTAATTTTAAACGTCGAGGTACCGTTGCTCGCCGTACCGACGGTCGGTGCTGCAAGGTGATAGACCACCGTATCGTTGACGAGGGCCTGGCCATTGACGCTCACCAAGACCGAACCATCCGACTGGATCGAGGTCTGCGTCGAAAGATACTGTGAGAGCTGATCGATTAAATAGTCGCGCTGATCTTTATAGGTGTTGGGGCTATCGCCGGCGGCGGTCGCGGCACGAATTTGGCCGTTGAGTGCCCCGATCTGGTCGAGGATGCCGTTGGTCGTCGTGACCAAGGTCGTCGCTTGCGAGAGCGCGGAGTTCTGCTGCGTGACGATCGCACTCGAAGCATTATTGAGCGCGGTGGAGAGCGCTTGCGCCTGCGCGATCACGCTTGCACGCACGGAGGTGCTCTGTGCTCCGCTGCCCTGAGCGACGAGCTGGTTAATCGCGGTTTGAAAGGCGGTGTACTGTGCGCCGATTCCCGAGTTCGGATCGCCGAGCGTTGACTGCAGCGCGTTGAGCGTGTTCTGTTCGGTACTGTAGTAATTTTGCGACGAAGAAGCGCCCCGGAAGAGCTGATCGTAATTATCGGCATGGATACGCAAGATCTGCTGAACGAGCACGCCGTCACCGACGGTTCCTTGCGAGTGCGTCGGAGCGAACGGCGAACCGGCGATCGGCGGTGCCTCATTGAGAATAACGCTCTGGCGCGAGGCACCGGGCGTATTGACGTTCGCGATGTTATTCGAGGTCACGCTCTCGGCATACTGGAAGGCGTTGAGTGCGCCGCCCATCATGCTGAGATCGAAAAACGTGCCCTGCGGGATAAAACTCATGCTTTGCTGCTCACCAGGACGCTGTTGCTCGGCGGAGCGATGAACCCGCGCCGACGGTAGGTACTCGGCTCGCTCGCGGCTCGTTGCATCGCCAAGGTCGTCTTGACCAGGCGGTCCATGCCGCCCGCGATGAGGGCTTTGTTATTATTGTTGGTGATCGTCACGCCGATCGAGGTGGTCATGAGCTCGGCGAGACGCTGGTTCATCTCCCATGCCAACGCACGTGGCGCATAGCTGCAAACCTGCCGTAACGTCATCGTGCCGAACCCACGGACTTGCATCGCGCGGCGCTCCGATGCAGCCCGCGAAAACGCCTCGCGCGCCTCCTCGAGCGCGCGCTGCGCGACCGATATCTGCTCTGCATCGAGATGGACGAGCGCTTTCGAGAGCGCTTGAGCCCGCTCGCCAAGAAGGCGTAGTGCATCGGATTCTGCGCCCAGGACCTGCGCAAAAAGTTCCCACGAATCGTTCACGGTCCGCTACTCCTCTTGACGTTCACTTTCGCTTCCTGCGATGCATCGGCGAGAACGCTCGCTTTGAGCTGTTCTTCCAACATTTTAGCGATGCCGATGCTTCCGGTCTTGGCCATCTCTTCGGCGCGCTGCTGGTCGAGCATTGACTGGAATATCCGTTCGCCGTTGCTCTGCTTCCCGAAAATCGAATCGTGCGAGACGGTCTTATCCATCGCACCCATGACGAGCTGAAGGAAGACGCCTTCGAGTTGCGTCGCAGCCTGATCCAAACGCTTCATCGCCTGCTGTTGCACGGGCGTCAGCGGCGTCGCCGCCGTTTTCGCAATCTCGCTCATTACTGTAACACCACCTCCGCCTGCAACGAGCCTGCACGGCGGAGCGCTTGGACGATCGCGATGAGGTCGCGCGGCGCAACGCCAAGGGTGTTCAGCGCACGCACGACCGAGGCGAGCGTCGCAGCGCCGGCGATGAATTCCAGGCGCTTGCCTTTATTCGTCGCGGTCACCGTCGTATTGCTCTGCGTGCCCGGCGAGGCAGTCGTGAAGGGTTGCTGCACCACTTTATTGCGCGTTGAGATCGTGATCGTCAGGTTCCCATGCGCGATTGCACAGGGCGCGAGCTTGATATCGCCACCGAAGACGATCGTTCCGGTTCGCTCGTTCATCACCACCATCGCCGGTTCGTCCTGCTGGACGCCGAGATCGGAGGCGTCGGCGAGAAACTGCACGACGTTCCCTGCATAGGCGCGGGGCAGCGTCACGTGGATCGTTTCGGCATCGAGCGCGCGAGCGGTGCCGTACCCAAAACGGCCGTTGAGCGTGTACGCAAGGTCGGCGGCGGTCTTGAAATCGGGGGTCGTCAATACGTAATTGAAACCGCTGCCGTTGCCGGTCGTGATCGGCGTCTTCATGCTGCGCGCAACGATTCCGCCGCGTGGGACCATGCCGACCGCGGTGTAATTCTGCGTGACGCTATTGCCGGCAGATGGGCCGGCGACGAAACCGCCGACCGAGATCGGCCCTTGCGCGGTTGCATAGACGAGGTTGTTCGCCGCGTGCAACTCGGTGAGCACCAAGGTGCCGCCCTGGAGCGTCGAGGCATCGCCCATCGCCGAAACCGTAACATCGATTTTATCGCCTTCGTGAGCGAACGGCGGCAGCGAAGCCGTCACGATCACCGCGGCGACATCGCGCGTGCGCACCGCTTGGCTGCTCACCGTGAGACCGAACGACTGGAGAATGTTCTGAATCGTCTGGCTCGTGAAGAGCACCGAGGTCGAATCGCCGGTTCCCTGAAGGCCGACGACAACGCCGTAGCCGACGAGTTGATTCGAGGTGACGCCCTGAACGCGAGCGATGTTCTTGACGAGCACGCGCTCGTAAAACGCCGCCATCGTTGCCTGCGGCGCGGCGAGCGTCGCGAGAAAAGCGAACGAAGCCACCGCGGCGGCGATTCGACGGAGGACGTTCGTGCGAGCGTTCATGGCTAGAACAGGAAGTCCAAGAGCTTGCGAATGAGGCCCTTATGGCCCTCTTGGAAGTTCCCCGAGAAGGTCGCCTGGACGTCGGCGATACGCGAACTCAACACCTGATCGGTCGAATCGATATCTTCGGGGCGAACGTAACCGATCACGTGCAACACTTGAGCGCTGCCGTTGACCGTCAGCCCTTGGTTGCCCTCGATTTGCAGGACGCCGCTCGGAAGCACGTTGACCACCGTCGCCATCATCGCCGAGACGAAACTGTTCTGTCCGGTATGCTGCGTCTGCGACTGCACCTGCGAGGAACCACCGATCGAGGTGGGGATGCGCAGGAAGGCCAACGCAAGGTTCCCCGTTGCGCCAGGGTAGCCGAGGCTGGCGGTCTTACTGTTGTTGACGATATTCGAACTATTGCTTGCGACGCTGAAATCGTAGACGACGTAGACGAGATCGCCGATCTGCGACGCGCGATGATCGGGGCCCAGCTGTAACGGATGCCCGGGGCCCGCCGGCGCGGGCGCAGGCACGTAGAGCGAGCCGGCGAGTGCGCTCGCCGGCGCGAGCGAGAGGCAGAGCCCAAAGAGTGCGAGTTTACGAATCATTCGGTTCATCGTCCATCTCCTCCGGAGAGATCGAGTTCGACGCGATCCGGCCCGACTACCGTGCCGGAGAGTAATTTATTGGTCGAGGGATTATAGAGCGATACCTGATCGCCGAGCCCACCGCTGCTGCGAGCGATAACATCGGCGACCAGCGAGACGCCGCGATCGCGAATAACGAGCACGCAGCTCATTCCCGCGCGGACGATCTCATTCACGAGGGTCTGCTCGATCGCGATAGGCTGCCCGGCGCGGACCGGCGCGATAATCTGCCGGCCGACGAGCACCTTCGTACCGTTGAGCGGTAGCCCCGTGAAGGGGACCATCGCCATCTTCAGATCCTGCGCCGAGAGAACGGTGCCGGGAGCCAAATCGTGCGAAGCCGTCGCCGCCATGACGTAATGCTGGATACGATAGCCGACGAAGACGGTGCGCAGGAAACGGCCGTTGAGATCGATCGCAACTGGGACGTTGACGTACGCCGAGGTCACCAGCGGCGAGCGTAGATGCAGCGATACCCGGCCGGAATCGACGAATTGGTCGGAGAGCGAGGAAACCGGGATATACGCGATCGAGGCGCCATGGGGCAGGCGAGCGATCGCGGAACGAGCGAGTGCGGTAATCTCCGCGGCGGGAATCCGTTGCGCGTGGGAATATGCTGCCGCTGCCGGTCGCGCATGGATGACCGACAGTAGCAGCATACACCCAACGAGCATGGTGCGCATTTTCGTTACTGCACCAAATTATTCGCCGTCTGGAGCATCTGGTCCGAGGCGGTAATCGCCTTGGAGTTTGCTTCAAACGCGCGTTGCGAGACGATCATATTCACGATTTCGTTGACGACCTGAACGTTCGAGTTTTCAAGGTAGCCGCTCTGGAGCGAGCCAGCGCCATTGAGTTCGGGCTGGGTCACGACCGGGGGGCCGCTCGCCGCCGTCTGCGTGTAGATGTTCTGTCCGCCGATCGGCGAGAGCCCGGCATTGTTGACGAAGCGCGCGAGCGTGAGCTGCCCGAGCTGCTGCGGAATCGCGCTCCCAGGGACGAGCGCGGTCACCGTGCCATCCTGCCCGATCTGCACCGAGGTCGCATTCGCCGGGATCGTGATCTGCGGCTGGACAAAGTAGCCGTCCGCGGTGACGACCGCGCCGTTGGCGTCGACTTTGAACGAGCCGTCGCGCGTGTAGCCGGTCGTGCCGTCGGGAAGCGTGACTTGGAAGAAGCCGTCACCTTCGATCGCCACGTCGAGCGGATTGCCGGTCTGCTGGAGCGAGCCTTGCGTGAAGACTTTCTCCGAGGAGCCGACTTTGACGCCGAGCCCGACCTGCTGCCCGACGGGCACGATCGAGGCGCCGATCGGCGCACCCGGTGCCTGAATTTGCTGGTAGACCAGATCCTGAAAGTGGGCGACATTACGCCGGAATCCCGTCGTGTCGACGTTCGCTAAGTTATTGGAGATCGTGTCCATATTGTACTGTTGGGCGATCATCCCGCTGGCGGCCGTATAGAGCGCTCGCATCATGGTGGTAGGTTCCTCTCTCCGTTATGCCGTGGTGCCGACGTCTTGGATCGCCAGCTGAGTAGCTTGATCTTGCATTTTTACCGATTTGGAGTTCGAATCGAACCAGCGTTCGGCGACGATCAAATCGACCATCGAGCGAACGACGTTGGAATTGCTTTTCTCAAGCGATCCCTGAATGACTGTCGCGGCGGCCGTCGGTTGCGGCTGCGCGTTTCCGGTATCGACGAAAAGATTGTTGCCCTGCTTGCGCAGATCGACGAGATTGTTAAAGCGCGTCAGCGCGAGCCGATCGATCGTAATACCGTTCTGCGAAACCGTTCCGTCGGGGCCGACGGTCACCGCTCCCAATTGCTGCTGCACTTGAATCGGGCCGTTCTGGCCGAGGACGTAGTTGCCGTCCATCGTTACCAGGTTGCCGTTGGGATTGACGGTGAACTGCCCGTCGCGCGTGTAGCGCACGCCCTGGGGCGTCTGCACGTTGAAGAAGGCGTTGGTACCGCCGAGTGCGAGATCGTAAGGGTTGCCCGTCGCCTGGAGCGGGCCTTGGGCGAAGGTCTCCGGCGTATCGTAGATCCAGGCTCCGGTGCCGAGTTGGCCGACCGGCGCGGCGACCGGCACGCCGGGAAGCGCGTTCTTCCCCGTTCGCGGACCGGGGTCGGTCTGCAAACGATAGACGTCGAGCGTCGGGGCAGATTGAATCTCCAGCAACGTCTGCTTGAAGCCGTTGGTGTTGACGTTGGCGAGGTTATTCGCCACCGTGTTTGCGAGTTGCTGGGCGACGAGCATCCCGCTCGCTGAGGTATAAAGACCGCGTACCAATACAAAGACCCTCCGCACGGATTCGGTATTCTGTATGGTGGTCGAACCATCAATCGGTCAGGTTCGGCCCGCGGCCCCGCCCCCGTGCGAGAGGTCGTCCAGCCGCGTTCCCTTCTTCTATCGGCGAAAGCCGGACGGGATTTTAGCCTCCTGCTGCCGGGTCGCCGCGCAGCGCCGTGCTCTCCAGTCGCCGTTGGTGAGGGCGCGTTCAGGATCGAGCACTAGTCGGGCTCCACCCAGTTCGCCAAACACCAGCGAACCGAACGAACCGTCGGTGCCTGCGCGGATGCACCGAACGGATCGCGGGTCGGGTTTGCGTTCGGCGCACGCTGCGACGGGCTTTTCACTGGCTTGCTCGCTTTGCAAGCGCCACAAATCGGCGTTTGTAGCGCACGCGCCGCCCACCTCGGGGGTCTGTTTAATGTCGTAGCTAGAACTGTTCGGATTTGCTAAAGAGAATCGCTCCCCGGCTTGTCATGCCGGGCCGCTTGGCGCCGCGGGCTACGCGGGCAGAGAGAACATCGCACGCCTCCCTGGCTAATGGATTATGAAGTCAGGACGCACTCAGAAATCAAACTACTTGTTCTTGAAAGTATTCACGAAAATGTCAGCAATAATCGCCTGTTCCTCCGCCCCCGGCGATCCGACCGGTCAACCCATATGCCCGATTGGAGGAGCCGTTTCGAATCCAGCCCCTCAAGAGGGCATGCGTCTACCCGGAATAGCAGGGCAAATGAATCAAGCCGTGGACGGCGGAAGCGTAATAGTACGAGTTCAACGTCCGTCGGGTCTCTCGGAAATCGGAAAGGCGATCGGCGCCGTGCAAGCCGCTTTCAAAAAGTTGGCAGCGTATCTTATAGTCACAAGCGAAAAATATTGCGAACGACGTCATCGCAGGATCGCTAGTTACCGGCCTGACGTATGCCGGGCGTTACGGAATTAAGGCGTTAACGAACGCCACCAGCGCAGTTGCAAGCGCCGGCTCGGCCGCGGAACAGGGCGTCGTGAACCAATTGAACGCGGAGTCGCCCGGTCTTGGTACCGCGGCACAAGGCATTGTGAACGCGATTGGTAGCGAAGGCACCTCCGCGTACAACTCGACGATAACGGACATCAGCCAAATCATCGACGAAAACGGTAATATCAACTGGGGCGCCATCATGAACGACCTCGGACCACTGGGTGGCTGAGTGGTGAAGGATTGAAAACACGGCATTATGAGGCAATATAACACGGCAAAAATTTCCCTCGGACGTCGCTTGTTCCATGTCTTCTTCGGGCGTGAACTGATCGCAATCATTTACGCCGTCGGCTGCTCTGGAACCGCGTTAGGGATGATGCTACTTTCTCCGCCGGACACCTTCGGCTTCGTAATCGCCGTTGTCGCAACCGGCGCGTTCATCGCCGATATTGTCACTCACGCTCGATTAGGGAAATGGCTTCTGCGGCCACCGATATTAGCTCTTCTGGTTGCGCTCCCGCCTATCTATGTCGCCTTCAACGAAGCGAAGATTATGGATGTGAGCGGTACCGAGATTGTTGGCGGCACCTATCTCAACGTTTGGATTGGCGTCTTTATAATTCTCATGGTATTATACGGAATCGGCATCTATCGCTGGGGTGACGAAAAACCCACCTGGTGGCCACACACGAAGTAGGACGTCGCCGGGCCTCGATATCTTCCACGTATCACCGATGCGGGTGGCATTACCCCAAAAGAGTCGGGCCAAATTTTGGCCCGACTCTTTTGGGGGCGCGCACTCGTCGCCATCGTGACAAGAAGGCGGGCGACGCACGCGGTTGCATTAGCATATCCTCAAAGCCCCGTTTGTGTACAAGCGGGGCTTTGAGGATATCGATCTCCGGAGATGACGCGCGTTAGGGCTGCGATAATGGCGGCAGGATTGCTCGCTAAACCTGCATCTGCTGGATCTCTTGGTACGCACTTAAGAGTTTGTTGCGAACCGCGAGCGTGAATTGAAAGGCGAGGTTCGCCTCTTCTACCGAGGTGATGACTTTCTCGCTGTTATGGGTCTGCCCGGCAGCGAGTTCGGTGGTGAGCTTATCGGAGGTCGCCATCTTCTCGTTGACACCACCGAGAAACGACTTCACGGCGTCCTTGAACGAACCGCCGGCGACCGGAGCGACCTCGGGGGTCGCGCTCGGAGCACCGCCGCCGCCCGGCGTAACGTCGGGCACGAAGGTTCCCGGTAGGACCTGACGCACGGCATCGGCGTAGCTCTTGATATCCATTCGAAGCTCCTTACGAACCGCTAGCTGAGGAGGCCGATTTCGGCGCTGTTCATCAAACGCGTCTCTTTGATCGCCGCGACGTTGGCCTGGTAGGCGCGCGAGGCAGCCATCATGTCGACCATCTCTTTGACGACCTGGACGTTGGGATAGTGAACGTATCCGCGGGCATCGGCCTGCGGATTTCCCGGATCGAAAACTAACCGGTCCGGCGATCGATCCTGCGTGATGCCGAGCACTTCGACTCCGGCTTGCCCGGGGTTCGAGGTGTGGAACGGGTTGAACGGGTCGGCGTTCGATTTCGTCGTTGCGTCGGGCTTCTGCGCGAAGACCACCAACTGCCGTTTGAACGCGCCGCCCTGCGGCGTCAACGTCGTGTCGGCATTGGCAATGTTGTTGGCGATGACGTCCATCGCCAAGCGCTCCGCGGACATCCCCGAAGCGCTGATATCGATGGCGGTATAAAAACCCATGCTACGGTTGTTCCTTAATTGCTTCGGAGTACCGGTTGTACTGCTGCAATAGCAGTTTCGCCATATCTTGCGCGTAGCCCGAATTCATCGAAAGGTGAGCCATCTCTTGATCGATATCGACGTTGCTGCGATCGACGCGCATCTGCGTCCCGGTATCGACGATCGGCACCGGGTCGAACGGCTTGGGCGGCGTACCGTCGCCGATAGCAAACTGCCGCGAGCTGTTCGTTTCCATCGGCAACTCCGTCGTCGACGGTGGCGTCCCCAGCGATTCGGCGAGCAGCTCCTTGAAATCGGTCGTCGTGCGACGATAGTTCGGCGTGTTGACGTTGGCGATGTTATTCGCGATCTGCGTCTGCTCGAGCCCGGCACCCGCTAAGCCCTCTTTGAGGACGTTGACCGTCGAACCGAACGAGAGTCCTGGAATCTCTGCCATCGTCTTCTCCTATCGGCGTTTCGGGCGAGGAACTTGAGCGCTCGCGTGCGCGGGCTCAGGCGTGGCGAGCGGCAAACTGGGCCTCGTAGAGCGCGGCATAGGCCCCTCCGCGCGCCAGGAGTTCGTCGTGGCTCCCCGACTCGGCGATCCGGCCATGCGCGAAATAGAGAATGCGATCGGCGCGGCGGATCGTCGAGAGGCGATGTGCGACGATCAGGGTGGTTCGTCCGGGGAGTAAGCGATCGAGCGCCGACTCGATGAGCGTCTCGGAATGCGTGTCGAGCGCGCTCGTCGCTTCGTCGAGGATCAAAATCCGTGGATCGCGCAGGATCGCTCGGGCGATCGCGATGCGCTGCCGCTGTCCGCCGGAGAGCCGAACCCCGCGTTCGCCGACCTCGGTGGCGTAGCCGTCGGGCAGCTCGGCGATGAACTCGTCGGCGTTCGCATCGCGTGCCGCTTCGATGACCGCGGCTTCATCGGCTTCGAGGCGCCCATAACGGATATTTTCGAGAATGCTGCGCCGGAAGAGCTGTGGATCCTGCGGGACGATCGCGATGGCGGCACGCAACGCTGCGAGTGAATACTCCTCGAGTAGGTGCCCATCGATAGATATCTGCCCGGACTGCGGCTGGTAGAAACGCGGCACGAGATTGATGAAGGTCGTCTTTCCGGCACCCGAGGGACCGACCAGTGCGACGATCTCGCCGGGTGCAATATCGACGTTCACGCCGTCGAGGGCGGGGCTCTCGCCTTCGCCATAGGCGAAGCGCACGTTCTCGAAGGTGATGCGTCCGCGAATCGAGGGCGGGGGAAGCGTGGCGATGGGAGCGACCGGCTCGGTAGGGAGATCGACGATCTCGTAGATGCGGCCGATCGCGACGATCGCACGGTTGAGATCGCCGACGAACGCCGCGAGGCGGTTGAGCGGGTTCACGAGATTCACGAGCAAGAGATAGTATTCAAAAACCTCGCCCACGTTCAGGCGCCCGACTAACACTTCACGCGCCGAGAGCCAGATCACGACGGTGACGGCAAGGATCATAATCGTGCTCACGACCATCGGCTGGGTCTGCACGAATTGCGTCATCTTCAGCGATGCGGTGACGTAATCTTCAGTGCGTTCGCGAAAGCGTTCGACTTCGTAGGATTCCCGCCCGAAGGCTTTGACGATGCGCTGCCCTTGCAAGACCTCGCTTAACGCGGCGATCACTTCGGCGATGCGCATCTGTGTCGTCGCCGTGCTACGCGTGATCAGTCGCGAGAAGCGCGAGACGGCGAGCGAGATCACCGGCGCAACCAGAACGAGAACGACCGTCAATAGCCAGTCAAGCCAGAGCATGACTGCGAAGGATGAAACGAAGGTGACGACGGAGACGACGAGTTGCGGGAGCGAGATCGTCACCGCATCGCTGACGATCTGCAAGTCGGCGTTGAAACGCGAGATCAACTCGCCGGGGCGCCAACGATCGAAGACCGGAAGCGGCAAGCGCAAGATGCGATCGACGAGTTGCAGCCGCAGCGTCGCGATGAAGTGCTGCCCGCACCAAGCAGTCGCGTACGTCTGCGCGTAGGTCGCTCCTTGCGCTGCGATCAACGGAAGCGCAACCAACCCGAGCATGCGGTAGAGCACCCCTAGATCGGGATGCTTCGCTTCGAGGACGCGCGAGATGATCTGCCCGAACGCCCAGGGCGGAATCGCCGTGAGGGCGCCGGCGACGCTCCCCAATACCACAGCGACTGCGAGACGCCCGAGATAGGGGCGGGCCTCGCGCGATAAGCGTGCCAACGTTTCGCGCCGTGTCATGATACCGGCGCGAAGTTGCCGCACCGCGCCGATGAAACCTCTCGCGGCTCGCCGCGGTACGTGCAAGCAAAGGGAGAATCGAGAATGGACTGTTTCTTTCACGCTCGCGTACCGGCGGTAGCGAACTGCCCGACCTGCTCGAAGGGGATCTGCGCTACCTGTCGCGATAGCAACGGCCTCTGCCCGAGCTGCCGGCTCGCCGCCCGGATCGAGAGCGCGAGTGCCCAGACGACGCTGAGCGGGGAGCGCGCGCCCTACCGTGGCAGCGCCCCCCGGTTCACCGGCGGCGCGGTCGTGCCGCCGCGCGCAGCGACGGTCAGCGTCGGCGATCCGCTCGATCCGGTCGAATCCCGCGCGCTGGTCGCGCTCGGCTATCCCTTGCTACCGCTCGCGCTTCTCTCGCTGCTCGAGCGCCGCCGTTCGCGTTTTCTCAAGCGAGCCGCCCTCCAGGCGATCGGGTTCAACGTCGCGTTCGCCGCTTTTTGGGGCATCCTGCAACTCATGAGTTCGCTCGCGATTCCTTGGATTGGGGTGGAATCGGCGATCCTCATCCCGTTTCTCGTCCCCCTCTTTCTCGTCGCCTCAGTCTACTACGGCGTGAAGACCTGGCACGGCGACGAGGTACGCGTCCCCATCGTCACCGACTGGATCGAAGAGCATCTACCGGCGGCATAGTCGCTCTCCAGGCCGCATAGCGCGCGAGGAAGGCACGCGCGCGCTCGCGGTGGTCGAGCATCGGGCGTGGATAGCGGCCGATTTCGAAGAGGTCGAGCGCGAGTTGCTGCGATCGCCACGCGTGGAGCTGGCGCGCATCGGAGAGCAGCGCGAGTTCGGGAATCCAACGACGGACGTAGCGCGCCTGCGGATCGCCGCGTAAAAACTGCCGTTGCGGATCGATGATGCGCGGAAAATGCAAGTCGACGCGCAACCCAGCGCTCCAGCGCCAATTCCCGATCGCCAGCGCCGGTTCGTCCTCGATAAGTAACCCCTCCCAGGCCTCCATGCCGACGCGCCAATCGAGCCCGAGATCGAAACAGCAGAACGAGGCGACGACCGCTCGTGCAGCCGGGTGCATCGTACCGGTCGCTCGCAGTTCGCGCATCCCGGCATCGACGAGTGGGAATCCGGTGCGAGCTTCCAGCAGCACCGCAAACTCGCGGCTCTCGCGTACGAAGAGCCGCTCCTCGGGAAGCAAGCTCTCCTCGCTGCCGGTGACGAGCATAAAATCCCGTCGCGCCATCGCGCGAAGGAAGCATTCGATTCCGGAACGCTCCTCGGCAAGCAAAAACGGGTCTTCCAAGCGCTTGCACACGCTGCGCACGACTTCGCGCGCGGAGATCGTGCCGTACGAGAGCGGTAACCCAAGCCCGGAGGTCGGGAGCGAGGGGGTGCGCGCCGCGCGTGCGTACTCGACGAGCTCCCCGTGGACGAATCGCTCGAGCTCCGCGCGTGCGGCGCGTTCTCCGATCGCGCGCGACAACGGCGGAGCACCGAATTGGGCAGGCGTCGGTAGCGGCTCGCTCGGTAACGAATTCGGTAAAAAACGAACGGCGGCATCGACCGGGGCGCGGCGATTCTCGGGCGCATGCCAGAGCCGGTAGAACGCATTGAAGGAGCGATAGCCGCCCTCATGCTCGCCGATTCCATAGCGCTCCGGATCGATGGAGACTGCCTCATGAACGCAGAGCGCGCGCATCCCGAGCTCTTCAACGATGGCCTGGAGGCGCAGATCCTCACGTACTCCGGCGGGATCGTATCGCTTGCTCCATGCGACCGCTCGCGCACCGATCGCTCGGGCGACCGAGCGAATGGTTCCATCGAGCGGGCCGCGTCGAACGAGCAGCCGCGAACCGCGACGGCGTAACTCCTCGTCGAGCGCCGCTACCGCCGCGCAAAAATAGGCCGCACGGCGCGGGTTCCGAGCGATACGTTCGCTGCGCCGACGATCTAAAACCAAGAGCGGGAGGATCGGAGTACCAGGTTCCAACGCAGCGAAGAGCGCCCGATCGCTTAGCCGGAGATCGCGGTCGAAACAGAGCAGCATCGCACTCATTTCTCGGCGGCGATATCGTCGATATACGCCGTAACGTCGGCGAGATCGCGGCGAGTCAGTTGTGAGGGATAGAGTTTCGGCATCGGCGCCTCGGGCTCTTCGATCGCGGCAAAGATGCGTTTTTGCGTCCAGGAAGCTTTGAGTGCGTGCAATGCCGGGCCGAGCCTCGTTCCCCGCGCGTCGGCTCCATGGCAGGCAGCGCACCGTTCCAAGTAGATGCTCCGACCACGCGAGCCGTCGCCCCGCAGCATACCGGCCCGCTCGCCTTGCGCGTGCCCGGAGCATCCCGTCAGGAGGAGGGCGAGAGTCGCGATGCCGGCTCGGTACTTCACGCGCGACGCGTTCGCTCCGTGCAGGCGCTTCTCCCCACCATTGGGAAAGGAGCGCGTGTGGCAGGACGCAAGATTTTCCTCCGCTTCGCACAGGCAAGCGATGTGGAACGCCTCACGCGCGAAGGCGTCATCACAGCTCCCCCACCGGCGAAAGAGACATGGAACCAGCGGATCGTTCGTTGGCTCTCCGAACAGCGCGCCGGTCGCCGTGTCGTCCTCATTGCTGAAGACTCGACCGGATTGCTCGGCATCCTCCACCTCGTCTTCGAACTCCCCATCGGCTTTAAGGATCCCGAAGCAGCGAACGGATTCGATATTGCGATGATCGAGGGGCTTCACCTCCGCCCCGGCGCCCCCCCCGAGGTTGGGAATGAAATGGTTGAAGAGATCCAGCGAATCGCGGCCAAGCGCCATGTGACAACCCTGACCTTCTGCATACCGATGAACCAGCCGCGCGCGATCCGCCAAGTGAAAGAATGGGGCTTCGAAGAGTTCCGTATTATGGCCGAGCCCTCTAAGATGCTCGCGTTTTTCCGGAAGACCGTTTAGGAGTCTGTCGCGGCATCCTCTGCGCTCCCAACATGTTGCCAACCACACTCCCCTCGCTGCCTGCCCCTGCGCCGACTTTGCCGACTCCTGCGTCGCTCATCGCTCGTATGACGCGGTCGTTCCGCGCTCTTCGTTCCTTGAATTTCGATAAAAGCCGTCGCCGTTATCCCGAGAGTCTCCCCGAGATCCTCGGAGTGCCATCGAGCGCGGATCGATGAGAGAGATCGAGAAACCGATCGCCCTCTTTCGCCGAGCGCAGGAGCTCTATCGCGCACGACAGTTTGAAGCCGCTGCCGCCGAATATCGCCGTTGCATCGCGCTGGTTCCCGATTTTGCCACGGCCCATATGCGCTACGCGGAATTGCTCATGCAGCTCGGTCAGGCCGATGCCGCGCTCGCCGAGATGCGAGCGGGTTTCCGGCCGGTCTCCGGGCAAATATCGCCCTTTCGCGGAAGCGGCGAGCCGATTCGCGTTTTACAACTCGGCTCTTCGTCGGTTCAGGGACAGACCGGAACGGATCGGATTCTCGACCCTGCGCTCTTCGAAACCACGACCATTCTCGTGCAGTACTGGGACCCAGAACTCGCACTTCCCGCCCACGACATTACGTTCAATCTCATCGCCGACCCCGATATCGACGCGCCCGCACTTGCGATGGCAACCGAATTACTCGCAAACGATCGCTCGCCGGTTCTCAATCCCCCGCGGCTTATTGCGGCGACCTCACGCGTCGCGCACCCTCTGCGCCTACAAACGATTCCCGATACGGTCGCCCCAATCGCGCGGTTGCTGCCGCGCACCGAGATCGACGCATCGCATCTGCCCTTTCTCCTGCGCTCGCCCGGTTATCACAACGGCGCGCATTTCGAACGCATTACGAGCGAGGAAGAGCTCGAGGCAGCGCTGGCGACGCTGCCCGGCTACGAACTCCTGCAGATCGAATACATCGATACCGCGGGCGAGGACGGCCGGATACGAAAATATCGGGCCATGATCGTCGATGGCATTCCCTACCCCGCACACCTTGCAATCGCGCGCCATTGGAACATCCACTACTTCAGCGCCGAAATGGGGCCTGCAGAGCGGGCCGAAGAGATCGCTTACCTCTCCGATCTACGCGCACATCTCGGCGAGCGCGTCACCGATGCACTCATCGCCGTCGGAGGTTCGACCGGGCTCGATTATGTCGGGGTCGATTTTGCGGTAGCGAACGACGGCCGACTCGTCGTCTTTGAAGCAAACGCCGCGATGACCGTCTTTCTCCCCGACGAGAACGCAGGGGTGCCGGAACGCCGCACGGCGGCGTTACAAATATTTTCGGCAACGCAGCGGATGATCGCGCAACGCGTTGCTAACCACCGATCTCGCTAAAGGCACGCATCTGCGAGGCTGCCTCGCCGATGCGAAGGTGATGGCGCTCCGGTTTGACCAACATCGCCGCAACCAACCGTTCCCGCAGGCGCTCGTCGCTCTCACCTTCGCGGAGCGCCCGTTTGAGATCGAGGTGGTTGTCGCCGAAAAGGCAAAGGCGTAAGCGCCCGTCGGCGGTGAGGCGCACGCGGTTACAGCGTTCGCAGTAGTCGTGGGAGAGCGGGCTGATGACCCCGATGCTCCCGCCACCGCTCGCGAAGCCATAATAGCGTGCGGGCCCGTTGCCCGGCGGCCCGGTTATCGGTCTCAGCGACTCGATCTGCGATATACGCGCGATGATTTCATCGGCTCCGATATAGGCATCGGCGGCGAGGCCGAGGTTATCGCGAACCGGCATAAGCTCGATGAACCGCACCGCGACCTCGTGGTCGCGCGCATACCGAGCGAACGCCTCGATTTCATCATCGTTTCGCCCACGCATCGCAACGCAATTAATCTTCACCGGGAGCGCACCGGCCCGAACCGAGGCCTCTACTGCGGCGAGAACCTGTGCGAGCCCCGGTCTGCGCGCCAGCTCCTCGAAGCGATCTTCGCGCAGTGTATCGAGCGATATATTGACACGTGCGAGTCCGGCATGCATCAGCGCCGGAAGTTGCTCTTCGAGGAGGATCCCGTTCGTCGAAAGCGCGATCTCTTCGATCCCGTCGATCTCATGGAGCATCGCCACCAGGCGCGGAAGATCTCGTCGCACTAAGGGCTCGCCGCCGGAGAGCCGAATCTTCCGAACCCCGAGCGAGGCGAATATCCGAACGAGCCGCTCGATCTCTTCAAAACGCAATAATCGCTCGCGTTCGATCCAGGCGAGCCCTTCGGCGGGCATGCAATAGATGCACCGGAGATTGCACTTATCGGTCACGGAGATCCGCAGATAATCGACCCGGCGCGCGAACGCGTCGGTGAGCGGAAGTGCGCGCAGGTCGATTGTTTCCACTACTCGAGCCCTTCAACGCCAGGCGAGAAGCCTTTGGATGCAGCCACGATCTCTTCGAGCACCGCCGGGTCGCCTTCACTCGCCTCTGCCTGCACGATGAGCCGTCGCGCCGCAGGCCCCCCGATCCGCCCGAGCGCCCATGCGGCGGCTCCCCGCACCATCGGGTGCGGGTCCTCTCGCAGCGCGCGGCCAAGGGCCGGTATCGCGGCACGGTCGAGTGCGTTGCCCAGCCCGATAGCGGCGTTGCGCCGCAGCACTGCTGCGCCGCGCCAGCCCATCGCGGTCGGGCGAAAGCGGCGTTTATAGGTTCCGCTCCGCAAGACGAGAAGCGCTTGAAGATCGGGATGCGCGAGATCTTCGTCAAACGGGTCGAAGGCGGCGTCCCCGCGCGCGCCGGCCCGTGCGGTCGGCGGGCAGACGTCCTGACAGAGGTCGCAGCCCCAAATCCAGTCGCCCAGGAGCGGGCGCAGAGCGCGCGGTATCGCGTCGACGCGTTGCGTCAGATCGGCGATACAACGGGTAGCGTCGATCGTGTAGTCGCCGCGCAGCGCGCCGGTCGGGCAGACGTCGACGCAGCGTCGGCAACTGCCGCAGTGCTTGGCAAGCGGGGGATCGGGCTGCAGCGCAAGCGCACAGAAAATTTCGCCGAGAAAGACGTACGAGCCAAACTCGGGGGCGATCGCATTGGTGTGTTTTCCGATCCACGCAAGCCCCGAGCGCGCCGCCCGCGCACGTTCGGCAACGGGAGCGGTGTCGCAGGCGATTGCGGTGATACCGCGCCCGACCACCGCGTCGATATGTCGCGCGATATTATCGAGAATCTCCCGCACGCGCACGTGATAGTCGCGCGACCATGCGTACTTCGAGACGCGCCCGAGCAGAGCCCCCGCGCGTTTGGGCGCCGGCCGGGCGTAGGGAATCGCAACGCAAACGACGCTGCGGGCCTCCCGCAAGATGCGCATCGGGTCGACGGCGGCATCGGCGTATGCCTCGCCGTATCCCCACGTTTTGAGGTCTCCCCGCTCGAACGATGCTCGCAGTCGGTCGCGCGTTTCGATATCTGCGTCGGCGTCAGCAACGCGAATGCGCACCCCTAGCGCCGCGCTGCGTTCCTCGAGCACGGCGCGCACGCTCGCGATAGCTGCATCGTTAGATCGTAGCGAGATCGCCGAGCGCCCCCCTTGGGAAGGCACGATCGATCGCTTCGATCTCATCGCGGCGCAGCGCGAGCTCGCCGGCAGCGGCGTTCTCTTCGACGTGTGCGATCGAGGAGGCTTTCGGTATCGCGAAGCAGAGGGGATCGCGCGTGAGGAAGGCGAGAACGACCATCCTCACGGTCGCCCCATGCGCGGCGGCAATCTCTCGCAACGTTGCATCGGCGAGCAACGCGTCGATTTTTCGTCGGCCGAACGGAGTATAGCCGACGACGGCGAGCGCGTGCCTCCGGGCATACGGTACGATACGATGCTCGACGGTACGTTCGAAGAGATGATAGAGCACTTGATCGCAGAGCAACGGGTACGGTGCGAGCGTCACGCGTGCGACCTCGAGATCTTCAACATCACAGTTGCTGACCCCGGCGAAACGAATCGAGCCGCGCTCGATCAACGTGCGCATCGCGCGCATCGTCTCCTCGAGTGGGTGCTCGCCGCACCAGTGTAAGAGATAGCCGTCAAGGTATGGTGTCCCGAGACGTTCGAGGCTCCGTTGCGCGGCGGCGAGCGTCCCTTCATAACTCGCGTTGCTCGGAAGAACTTTACTAACGAGAAAGAGCGCTTCCCGATCGAGCGGGGCGATCGCTTCGCCGACGACGCGCTCTACCTCCCCGGCGCCATACATCTCTGCAGTGTCGATATGCGTCATCCCCAATTCGACGCCCCGACGGAGCGCGGCGATGGCCTCGCTACGCCCTTTCCTATGTTCGGGGATATTCCATGTACCCTGACCGATGACGGGAAGCTCGCGCCCCGTCCTACCGAATCGACGTCGTTGCATTTAGAAAAACTCGAAGCCGGCGTCGAGCGCGGCATACCGAAGGAGCCCGCCCTGCAGATGCGCCAGACGTTTAAAACCGGCGTCGCTGAGGCGAGCGATAGCCCAACGCGAGCGGACGCCGACGCGGCAAGCGACAACGTAGCGTCGCGCGGTATCGAGTTCGTGCATCCGTGCCTCTAATTGCGATGCGGGCATGTGTAGGGCGCCGGGAATCAAGCCGAGCGCCGCTTCGTGCGGCTCGCGTACATCGAGCAAAAGCGCTTCTTTCAACGCCGCATCGAGCTCTTCCGGAGCGATCTCCGCGACACCGGAGATCGCCGTCGTTTCACCCTCTTCAGGTTCGTCGACCGGGTCGAAGAGCGTCGGGGCGTCACCGCAACGCACGCATTCCGGGTCGCGCTCGAAATGCACTTCGCGCGTGCGAGCGGCGAGTGCATCGACAAGCAACAGGCGTCCGCGCAGCGGTTCACCGATCTGCAACAGCGCCTTGAGCGCCTCGCTGGCCTGCCAGGCACCGACGATACCGGGAAGTACCCCCAGCACTCCACCCTCGGCGCAGGTAGGGACGCTGCCCGGTTCGGGTGCATGCGGGAACAAGCAGCGATAGCATGGCCCACCCGGGTCGAAACGCGTTACCTGTCCGTCGAAACGAAAGATCGCGGCGAAGATTTCGATCTTCCCTTCTAACGAACATGCATCGCTCGCGCAGTAACGCGTGGTGAAGCGATCGCTGCAATCGATGACCACGTCATAGAGGCGTACAAGTTCGCGCGCGTTGCTTGCATCGAAACGTAGCTGCAATGCATCGACGGCGATCTGCGGATTGAGCGCGTGCAGCCGCTCCGTCGCGACCTCGGCCTTGGGACGTCCGATATCGGCGTGTTCGAAGAGAATCTGTCGTTGGAGATTGCTCTCATCGACGCAGTCGTCGTCGATGATCCCGATCCGCCCGACCCCTGCCGCGGCGAGGTAGGCAAGAACCGGCGCGCCTAAACCTCCGGCGCCGATCACCAAGGCGCGTGCGGCCGCAAGGCGCTCCTGGCCGGCGAGACCGATCTCGGGTATGAGCAGGTGCCTGCTATAGCGGCGCAGGTCGCGGGATCCCGATAGACTCATGGCCTTGGGAAAGATTCGTCAAGCCAGGACAAAACCTCGGCCCGAGCGCGCGGCCCGGCCTCGGTATGATCGCTCTCGATCGTCACGAAGCGCTTGTCGTCGGGCGCGCGCTCGTAGAGGTCGCGAACGCTCGCCGGAGAGACCATCGCGTCGGCGCTCGCCGCGATATAGAGCGAACGTCGCCCCGCCAGCAACGGCAGAGCGCGCTCCAAGCGAGAGTCGACGCCCTCCACGAGTTCGGGTAAGGTCGCGCCGTCCACGTAGCCGGAACGAAAATCCGTCGCGCCGGCCCGCTGCAACGCCGAAAGTGCGGTCGGGCGCCCGTACCCGGTCGCTATCGCGATGCAGCCCAACAACGTAGCGTCGGTTGCCGTCGCCAAGAGCGCGGCCATCGCTCCCATGCTATGCCCCAGCGTCAGCACGCGCGCAAACCCATGCTCGCGCGCGAGTGCGACGACCGAGCTTATCGCAGCCACCGCATCCTCGAGATCGCGCAAACGCCCTCCGCTCGCACCGAGCTTATGCCCCGGGAAATCCAGCGAGTACATCGCACATCCATGTGCGGCAAGGAAGGCGCAGAGCGGGTCGAGATTATGCTTGCTGCTCGAATAACCGTGCCCGGCGACGATGGCGAGCTCACGCGAACGGCGTGGCTCGTATGCCAACGCCGCGAGTTCGCCGTTCTTCGTCGCGATTCGGTGGAGTTCGAGTTTCACCGCAGCTCCCCGGCGCATCGGTTCTCGATCCACGCGCGCGCTCCATCGCAATAGCGCTCTTGCTTCCAAATCGGCGCGCGCTCTTTGAGAGCATCGATTGCAAAGCGAGCGGCTGCGAAGGCCTCGCTCCGGTGCGGCGCAGCGGCCACGACGGCGACCGCCACTTCGCCGACACTCAATTCACCGATGCGGTGAACGATCGCTAGCCGAACCTCGGGCATCGTTGCACGCACTTCATCGGCGATGGCAATGAAGCTCGCCCGCGCCATCATTTCGTGTGCTTCGTAGGTGAGCCCCTCGACCGCCCGGCCATCGTCGGCCATCTCGCGAACGATTCCATAGAAACTTGCGATTCCGCCGCACGCAGGCGCGCGCACGGCATCGACGACCGCAGCCACGTCGATCGGCGCGCGCACGATTTCAAACATTGGCGCTATCCTCCGCCGAAGGGCGGCAGGAGCGCAACTTCGTCCCCGTCGCACAACGGCACGTCGGGCCCACAGAGGCGGTCGTTGCACGCAAAACGCGCTCCCCGTGCGATTGCCGTTAACTGCGGTTCCTCACGTACCAGGGCCTCCCAGAGCTCTCCGACGGTCGCTCCGTCGTCGAGCGCGATCTCGCGCCGCTCGCCGAGTAGCTCGCGCAAACGGGCGAAGGCGAAGACGCGCACGACGGGCATCGCCTTAGAAACCGCCGAGATCGGTGCTATATCCGTTGCGCTCCAACCACGCACGCGAGGCTGCATGAAGGTGGAGCTGGTCGATCCGGTTGCAGATGATCTTGTGCATGAGGACGCTCCAGAAATGTTCGTCTTTTTCGTAAATGTCGTCGGGCACTTGATTCTCGCTTCGCGCGAATTCTCGAAGCGCCGCCCAATCGCCATCGGCGAGAATTTTTCGCAGCCGCGATTCGTACTCGGGGTTCGCACTCGGCTGCATCATGCCGTTCGTCTCCCTTCCGCTTCCAATGCATAGCGTTCGATAGCGCGGGCGGCGCCGTGGTGGGCGACGTCGAGCGTTACGCGGCCTACCGACTCTCGAACCGCGGGCTCCGCATTCCCCATCGCGACGCCGATGCCCGCCCAACGGAGCATCGGGAGATCGTTCGCCGAATCACCGACCGCAAGGACGCGCTCGCGAGGTATTTGGAAATCCGCGCAGAGGCGCGCGAGCGCTCGTTCCTTCGTTGCCTCCCGTGCGGTGACCGCACATTCTTCGAACGCACCCCAGCGTTCGAATTTTGCATGTATCGGGCGCCCTGCGAGCTGCGCGCGCACGCCCTCAACCGACGCGGTACCAAGAAAACGCAGCATCGTCGGCGCACCGTCGCGGAGGAAACGAAAGTCCGCCACCTCGACCCAATTCGGCCCGATCATATCGGACATATACCGTTCGCGCCCGGCCAGGCGATGAAAGCGCTCTTCGTGATAGATGGCGAGGTCGAGATCGTGCTCGACCGAAAAATCGATGAGTTCGCGCGCCTGTTGGAGCGGTACGGGAATATGCCCCAACGTCCGGCCGCTAAGAAAATCCTTGGTCAGCGCTCCGTGGCAGCAGATCACCGGGAGATCGAGCCCCATCTCGCGCGCGAGCATCGAGGGAAACTCAGCGCCCCGCCCGGTCACGAAAACGACGCGAATCCCTCGAGCGAGGGCCCGCTCGATGGCTTTACGTTCGGGCAGCGCGACGCGGTCGTCCGCCTGTAACAGCGTTCCGTCGAGGTCGAGTGCGATCAGTTCGATATGTGCCACGGCCTCATAGTTTAACCGCTCAGGTCAATGTGAGGGGTGCGACCATCGGCGGTCGAAGAGCAGAGACACCGTGAAATTTCGCCTTCCGACCCGCGTTCGGTTGCTCTGCAGCCTTCTCGCTGCAACCCTCCTCGCGCTGGGCAGCCTCGCTGCCGCTCGCGCCGCCTGCACCAGCGAACGCTTCACGGTCGAAGGGACGCCGCTAACGATTGCGCTCTGCCTTACGTCGGTGCAGCTCGATCAAGCGACGGGCTCCCGAATCGCCCGCGTCGAGGCGACAACCTCGACGCCCACCCATACGGCGAGCGCCCAGCTCGCTCTCCTCCTTCCGCTCGAGAGTACGGTGGCGCATGCCCCGGCCTCGATCGAACTCGCCCCGGTCGGGCTCATCGGGACCCTTCACCTGACCTTGCACGTCGCTCCCCCGAATGTCACCATCGATTCCGCCCTCCTCACTCCAGGCGCGGTGATCCTCAAGTAAGCCGCAACCGAGGACGAAGCAGAGGCGTTAAGAGCATTCATGCGACGACGTTACATCGCGTACAACTCCGCAAAGATTCCCGACGGCTGTCGATAGAGGCTTCTTTTGTCCTGTACATCAACCGTACCCGACCTGACCGCCCGCGAGCGCGCGCTTCAGGTCGAAGCAGCGATTCCCCCGGGGCTCTTCCGGGTCGAGAACGAGCAAGACCGCATCGCTTGGCGCGTCGCCCCCGAACCCTTCGGGCTCTCGGCCGAGCAGCTCTCACAGATCGAGCGGATCGGCAACGATCTGCTCCACTTCTACAAAGCCCTCAACACGCTCTACACCCGCAGCGTCCGCGCTACTGCGCCGACCTTTATCGCCGAATACCTCGACCTGGGGAAACCCGAACACATCGTCCGCCTCTCGCGGCAAAATCGTTTTAAGAACGATATCCCGGCGGTTATTCGCCCCGATCTGCTCCTTACCGAGAGCGGGTTTATCGCATCGGAACTCGATAGCGTCCCCGGGGGCTTGGGCTTCGTCGGCGCGATGGCGCACGCATACTGCTCGGTCGGTATCGAAAGCGTCGGCGGACGCGATGGAATGGCCCGCGGATTCGCCGAGATCTTCGCCGCCCAGACCGGCAAAGAGTATCCCAGCGTCGCAGTGGTCGTCTCCGAAGAATCCGGGGATTATCGCGCCGAGATGAGCTGGCTCGCTGCGGATATTGCACGGCTGGGCCTCGCCGATATCCGCGTCGTGCGACCCGAGCAGGTGCTCTTTACCGAAGAGGCGCTCTTCGTTCGCGATGAGGCTGGAAGAGAGCAGCGACTCGATGCGCTCTACCGGAACTTCGAACTCTTCGATCTTCTCAACGTCCCCAAACAGGAGCTCATGCTCTATGCGGCGCGCCATCAACGCGTGAAGATGAGCCCGCCGCCGAAAGCGCATTTGGAAGAAAAACTTTCATTCGCGCTACTGCACCATTATGCGCTCGAACGTCTCTGGGTCGGTGAGCTCGGAGAGGAACGGTTTATCCGTTTACGGACGCTCTTTCCCGAAACCTGGATTCTCGATCCGCGCCCATTACCACCGCAGGCCGCTATCGTCGGCGTCACCGTGGCAGGGCGCCCCGTCGACGACTTCATGCACCTCGCCGAACTGACGAAAAGCGAGCGAGAGTACGTCGTAAAGCCTTCGGGATTCTCCGAGCTCGCATGGGGTTCGCGCGGCGTGAAGGTTGCAAACGATCTCACGCGCGAGGAGTGGGTCGAGGCACTACGCAACGGACTTGCACAGTTCGAAAAGACTCCGCATATCCTCCAGCGATTTCATAAGCCGAAGCGGGTGCGGCAGAGCTATCTCGACCGCAAAAGCGATGAAGTCCGAACGTTCGACGGCCGCGTTCGGCTCTGCCCATATTTCTTCGTCTCCGGGGAGAGCGTCCGCGTCGGAGGCATCCTGGCAACGGTTGCACCCGCCGACAAGCGCTTGATTCACGGCATGACCGACGCGGTTATGGCCTCCTGCGCCGTGCTTCCCGAGGGTGAGGCCCCCGCTCGCTAAGCCCGCCCGACCTGGACGCCTTGCGGCTCTGAGCGATTCGGAACAGCGGCGGCGGCGGAGAACCGCTATGCTACGGGGAGAGAAGGCCGAGCTCAGCGCTCGCGGGTGGAACATGAATCAACGATCGATCGTCGTCGCTCTCTGCGGAGATCTCGACCTAGGGGTGCGCGACGAGCTCCAGTGGGCGTTGGTGCCGCTTATCGAGGCTCCCGTTGCCATCATCGATCTAACGGCGGTAACCTTTGCCGACACGACGTTCATCAATGCCGTTCGCGATACGACGCGCATGCGTGCAGCCTCACTGGGAAATGCAACCCGGCTACGGATCGTCGGAGCATCGTCGATCGTCCATCGCATCTTTGCGATCGCTCACCTAGAATCGCTCGTCGACTTTTTCGCTTCGCTCCACGAGGCCGAGATCGAATGGAGCCCGGCGGCCTTCCGCCACATCACGCTTGAGAATCTCGCAATCGGTAGAACGGCGACTTAGATCGTCGCCTCCAACGCAGCGATGAATGCGTCGATTTCGGCAGCGTCGTTATAGCCGTGCGGTGAGACGCGAATACCGTTGGCGCGCCAAGTCGTCACGAATCCTTCGCGTTGCAGGGCACGTCCGAGCGCGATGCTTTCGCGCTCGGGGAGAGAGAACGTAAGGATCCCCGATGCGTGACTCCCCGATCGCTCCAGCACCCGAGCGCCGAGCCTGCGCACGCCGACGGCTAACCGGTCGCGCAGCGCCAGAATATGTCGTTCGATTCGCGCGATCCCCACGCTCCGAAAGAGATCGAGCGACGTGGCCAACGATAAGGCGCCGATAAAGTTCGGCGTCCCCCCTTCAAATCGCGATGCATCGCCGACCCAGCCTTGCCTATCGTTATGGAAGTCCCACATATCCGCGACGCTTCGCCACCCCGGTGCGGCGACGCGCAGCCGATCGCGCAGCGCGGGGCTCACATAGAGCAAGGCTACCCCTTGGAGCGCGCAGAGCCACTTCGCACCGCCTGCATAGAGCGCGTCGAGGCCGCATGCGGTAACGTCGAGATCGAGCGCACCCAGCCCTTGGATCGCATCGACGACGAGAGCGATGCCGCGCTCGTGAGCGACGGCGCAGAGCCCCGCAAGATCGTGACGCGCTCCGTCGGCATACGATATCCATGACAGCGCGACGACGCGCGTTCGGGATCCGATCTCGAAAGCGAGCCGCTCCGGGTTCAAAATCGCGTGCGAACAATCGAGTTCCCGAACGACGACGCCGCGGGTGCGTAGCGCCCGCCAGGGCCACGCATTACTCGGAAACTCCTCGGCGGGAACGAGTACTTCGTCGCCGGGTTGAAGATCGAAGCCTTGTGCGAGAATGTTTGCCGCTTCGCTCGTATTGCGAATGATGGCGATATCGGCCCCGCTCGCACCGATCGCTGCGGCGACCCTCTCTCGATACCCTCCCATCGCAGCTTCGTAAGGAAAGGTTCCCAGAACGCCGCCCGTCGCATGCGCTTCTACGAATCGATGGAGTTCATCGAGCGTGGGTTTGGGAAGAACGCCGACGGCGGCATGGTTGAGGTAGACACGATCGCTCGTTACCGCGAAGAGTGCGCGATCGAGCGGAGGAGCGGGCTCCGCCACGTTATTCGCCGATCATATCCTTCGTGTGCCACGCGATATTGCTCGCACGGTCGCCGACGCGCTCGACGGCGGTAAGGACGAAGAGGTATCTCGTTCCGGAGGTTACGAGTTCGGAATCGCGTTGCATCTCTTCTTGCAGGAGAGTTATACTGCGTTTGTAGAGGCGATCGACATCGTCGTCGCGCGCGATCACCTCGGTCGCGAGCTCGGAATCCCGTTCGGTATAGGCTCGCATAGCGTCGAGCAGCATGCCGTGTGCGACCGCTGCGATCCGATCGATCTCCACCTTCTGCGGGCGTAGTGCAGTATCTGCGAGCTTTATCGCATTCTTCGCGATCTCGACGGCATAGTCGCCGACGCGCTCCAAGTCCGTCGCGATCTCCAGCATCGCCGCGATCTCCCGAAGCTCTCCGGCGACCGGTTGCTGGCGCCAGATCAGCTCGATGCAATGCGCCTCGATCTTGCGACGAAGGTCGTCGATGACGTCGTCGCCGGCGACGACCCGTGCCCCGGTCGCTTCGTCGCGACGCTCGAGGGCATCGACGCTCACGCGAATAGCGTCGCCAACCAATGCGCCGAGACGCACGACGTCGAGCCGGGTCCCCTCGAGAGCTTCATGATACGCTGTCCGCACCGATACCGTACTCCTCTTTCCCTAGGGTGATACCGAGGAGAGGACGAAAGCACCTGCGCTCTTTATCTCATTTTAAGGAAGCGAGAGGTTTTCACACGTGTCAAAGATTCGTACGGTCGGCGTCTGCGGCGCCGGACTCATGGGTAACGGGATCGCGCAGACCGCAGCGAGCGCAGGCTTCGACGTCGTCCTCATGGAGGTCGCCGAGGCTCCATTACAGCGCGGCCTAACATCGATTGCAAAATCGCTCGACAAATTCGTCGAAAAAGGCAAGCTTCCCAAGGTCGAGCGCGACGCGATCCTCGCACGCATCAAGGGAACGACGTCGATCGCCGATCTTCAACACTGCGATCTCGTTATCGAGGCGATCGTCGAGAACCCCGAGGCAAAAAAATCGCTCTTCAAACAACTCGACGAGTTGTTGGCGCCTCACGCAATTATCTGCACCAACACCTCGAGCTTTTGCGTGATCGAGCTCGCCGCGACGACCAAACGCCCGAACCGCGTCGCCGGCTTACATTTCTTCAATCCTGTTCCAATTATGAAACTCGTCGAAGTCGTTCGCACCATCGCCACCACGCAAGACACGATCGACGAACTCTTCGCCTTCGCGCAAAAGCTTGGGAAAGAGCCGATCCTCGCGCAAGATACGCCGGGGTTTGTCGTCAACCGTCTGCTCATTCCATATCTCCTCTATGCGATCCGCTGCTACGAGGGCGGGCTTGCAAGCAAAGAAGATATCGACAAAGGCATGAAACTCGGCTGCGGCTATCCGATGGGGCCGCTCGAATTACTCGACTTCGTGGGCCTCGACACCACCTACTACATCGCGCAGATCATGTTCGAGGAATTTAAAGATCCGATGATGGCGGCGCCGCCGTTGCTCAAACGGATGGTCCTCGCCGGCCGACATGGCCGCAAGAGCGGCAAGGGTTTCTACGATTATGAGTGAGGCCTTCAGCGCGATTCGGGTCGCAGAGAATGGAGCGATCGCCACGATAACGCTCGATCGCCCCGCAGTGCTCAACGCCCTCAACGCCGCGTTGCTCTCCGAACTCGCGCGAGCGCTTGCAGATCTCGATGCACGCGCAGATATTCGGGCGATCGTCATCACGGGTTCGGGCGAGAAGGCTTTCGCCGCCGGCGCCGATATCGGCGAACTCAATGCGCTCCCCAACGCCGGTGCGGGCGCCGAGAAGGCGCGCATCGGACAGCACATCACCGAACGGATCGAGTCGCTCTCGAAACCGGTTATCGCTGCGGTGAACGGTTTCGCCCTCGGCGGTGGCTGCGAGCTCGCGATGGCCTGCGATATCCGCATCGCATCGGAGAACGCAAAGTTCGGACAACCCGAGGTCAATCTCGGCCTCATTCCCGGATACGGAGGCTCGCAGCGCAGCACGCGGCTCGTCGGAAAGGGCATGGCGCTCTATCTCTGCCTCACCGGTGAGATCGTCGATGCGCGCGAGGCATTACGCATCGGGCTCGTCGAGCGCGTCGTTCCGCTCGCCGGGCTCATGGATGAAGCGCACCGCATCGCTGCGGCAATTGCAAGCAAGGCGCCGCTCGCAATCGCGGCATGCAAACGGGCGATCCATCGCGGAGCGCACCTCTCGCTCGCCGACGCACTCGAAGTGGAGGCGATGGAGTTCGGTCTGCTCGTCAATAGCGAGGACTTCCGCGAAGGCACGAGCGCATTTCTCGAAAAACGCAAAGCCGCGTGGACCGGGCGGTAGCCGTAGGTACCGATATTTTACAATATTCGAGATTCGAGCAGACCTTCGGTTGTCAGAAAAAAGGGCTGAGCCTTTCCTAATGGAAGTCTCAGTCCATGTTTTTCAAGCGCGCTTTGCTCAGCACGATCGCCGCTATTGGAGCGTTGCTCCTCTCAGCGTGCGGTGGATCCAACGCGACGTTTCTGCCGTCGCAACCCTCGGCTCCGCTCGCGGTCGCAACGCCCGCAACGGTGCCTGGGTATGTGAGCGGTCTCACGACACCGCTCACCTTCAACATAACGATTCCCTCGCCGGGAGTCGGAGCCGTCACCGGCGTCTCGGTCAGCGGCAATATTATCGGCCAGCCGGCGCAGACGGTTACCGCTCCGTGCACGACGACGGGCTGCAGCGTCACGCTCCCGAATGCTCCGGTCGGGCCAAACGGTTACGTTATTAACCTCACCAACGGCAGCAGTGTGCTCTCGACCGCGACGATCGGGCAGTACGTTTTGTACCACGCGCAGAGCGTCGGCTTGAGTTTCGGCGGCACCATCGCTTCGGTGAAGCTCTCGGTCGAGCCGACAACCGTCAAGATCGGCACTGCACAGAACGTTCTTCTCACGTTGCTCGCCTACGATGCAAATGGAAACCGCATCGTCGGCTCGCAACCGTTAACGACTCCGGTCCTCGTGACGGCACCGAGCAGCGCGCCGGGAAGCCTGCCGGTTATTCAGTTTACCAGCGCCAATCAGCGCCTCACCTTTGCCTATAACGGCGGTGCCTCGGGATATGGGGCGACGACCTTCACGGGAAGCGTGGGGTCGCTCAGCGGTACGGCAACGCTCGCGGAGCATATACCCAACGACACGGTCAACGTCAACGGAACCACTGAAACCGTCGGCGGCGACCAGCGCATGACCAACGAGATGGCAGCAGCGTTCGGCGACGGGAGCGTCACCTTCAGCGGCGCCGCCCGGCGTCCGCTCGCGCTCCGTTTTCCCCAATCGGCGATCATTTCGGTTCGTCCGCCGAGTGGTAATCAAGGAACGCAGAGTTCGTGCGTCGCGTGGGCGACCGGCTACATGACCGCCTCGACGATCTCCGGGCTGCCGTCGCGTTTTGCATACACGAGTTTCCTCACGAGTACAGGAACTCCCGATTATAGCAAGATCCTATCACCGGCGTTCGTCTACAACCAGATCAACCGCGGTCGCGATGCCGGCAGTTTGGAATCCGACGCGTTGACCTTACTTATCGCTAAAGGTGATCCGCCGTGGAACGACATGCCGTTCAATCCGACTGACTACCTCACGCAACCGAGTGCGGCGGCGTTCCAGGCGGCGCTTCCAAATAAGATCACGAACTTCACCTACCTTCCCCGTACCGACCCGAACGGAATCGCGCAGATTAAATCCTCGATTGCCGCCGGGGTGCCGGTTCCATGGGGCGTTAACGTCGACGCCGGCTTCAGCAACCTCACGGCAAACGACATCTGGACCGGTCCGACGGCAACCGGCGGCGGCCACGCGATGGCGATCGTCGGCTACGACGACACGAAACAAGCGTTCATCGTCGCCAATTCCTGGGGCCCCGACTGGGCGAACGCGGGAACGTTCTACCTCGCGTATAGCTCCTGGAACATTCCGACCAGCGATACGTTTATCGTCAACCCATAGTACGATTGCGGGCGCAACAAAAGGCGGTGGGGGCGTACGCCCCTACCGCCTTTTCGATAGGCTCTGCAGCGCGTTACTCATTGCGAGCCCGATCGCCGGGTTAAAACCGGTCCAGGTCGCGCGAATATTCCCTCGCGGATCGATGACGACCATCGTCGGAAACCCAAGGATCTGAAAATAGCCACGCGAGAGTTGCTCCGGATCGAGGACGACCCGTTGCATACCGTGTGCATCGGCAAAGCGACGTACCGCTGCGACCGGTTCGCCGACATCGACGGGAACGACGAGCGCCTGCGGATGCGCGCGTTCCCATGCCTGAACCAGCGGAAGTTCGGCCCTGCACGGGGTGCACCAGGTCGCAAAGAAATCCAGGAAGAGCACGTGCCCTCGCGCCGAGATCACGCTGAACGGCGCTCCGCCGTCCAGACGAGCGAATGACACGTGCGGCGCAGGATAGGCTCCGGGCGCGTTGAGGAATCGGGGCGCAACGAAGACCCTCCAGAGCGCAAAAAGAATTAGGGCGACGGCCACGATGTCGAGAACGCGCCCCCACGGTAGGCGACGACGTGGGGGTTCGTTCTCGACGTTGCCGCTATTGCGCAGCGAAAACAGCCGCGATGCCTTGCCCTCCGCCGATACACGCCGAGGCGACGGCGATGCCACCACCGCGACGCTGCAGTTCGTGCAGCGCCGTATAGGCGATGCGCGTTCCCGAAGCCCCGAGCGGGTGTCCCAGCGCGATTGCACCGCCGTTCGGGTTGAGTTTGCGTCCGTCGTCGCCGAGATCGCGCAAGCAGGCGATGACCTGTGGTGCGAAGGCTTCGTTGATCTCGATGAGATCGACGCCCTCACGAGCGATCCCGGCGCGTTGCAACGCCGCGGGGATCGCCATCGCCGGCCCGATACCCATGATATCGGGCTCGACGCCGACCGAGGCGCCGCCGAGGAGCCTGCCGATCCAGCGCAACCCGTCGGCGCGCGCCTGCTTCACCGTGGTCAGGATCACCGCCGCCGCTCCGTCGGTAATGCCGCTGGCGTTGCCGGGAGTCACCACCCCATCTTTACGAAAACGCGCCGGCAGCTTCGCAAGCCGCTCCATCGAGAGCCCCTCGCGCGGCCCTTCATCGCGATCGATGCGCTGGGTCGTTCCTTTCGGCCCTGGGACGTCAACGGCAACGATCTCCTCGCTGAAATATCCGTTCTGTTGCGCCGCAAGCGCCCGCTCCTGGCTCGCGAGCGCGAAGGCATCGCACTCTTCACGCGAGACCGAATACTTCGCCGCAAGGTTCTCGGCGGTAATCGCCATCGGCATGCCGTTATACGAATCGGTCAGCGCCTCCCAAAGCGAGTCTTCGAACGCGACCTTCGCGCCGAGTGCGAACCCACTACGCGCTCCGCGTACCACGTGCGGCGCCTGGCTCATGGATTCGGCTCCCCCGGCAAGAACGTAACGGGCCTGCCCGAGAGCGAGCGATTGGGCGCCCGAGAGAATCGCCTGCAGCCCCGAGCCGCAGAGCCGATTGAGGGTTAAGGCGGGCGCCGAGACGGGGAGACCGGCGCGCAGCCCGATATGCCGGGCGAGATAGATCGCATCGGCGCTGCTCTGGATGACGTTGCCGAAGATCACCTCGTCGATCGAGGCCGCGGGAACGCCGCTCCGGAGGATCGCCCCGGCGGCGGCGGCGACGCCGAGGTCGGTCGCGGTCAGCGCAGAGAGCGCCCCGCCGAAATTGCCGAACGGGGTGCGTGCGCCGGCGATGATAACGATGTCCTGATCTGATGGGGTACTGTTCATACCCCCCCACTTCTGCCTAGGAAACCCCCGCTCCGGCAGGCCCATCCCTCCTCTATCCATAATCAGCGCGCGTTATGCCGATCAATCGACCTGCTGCCTTTACGCTCGACGCACGCTCGCTTCCGCACGCGACGAAGACCGACCAGATCCTCGAGGCCTTCGATAAGCTCCAGCTCGGGAACATCCTGGAAATTCGCGAGGAAGGCGACCCGCGTGCGCTACGCAACGAACTCACGCAGTTGCGCCCCGGACGTTTTTCTTGGGATGCGCGCAACCTTGGCGGAAATCGCTGGACCTTACGGCTCGAACGCATCGACGAGCACGCCGACGGCGAAGTTTTTCTGCAGCACGTATCGCAATTTAGCGATGCGAAAGCCTCTACGATAAAAGAACTCGCCGGCCAGTTAAGCGAACGTTCCTTTAAATCCGGCGATACGATCTTCGACGAAGGCGAACTCTGGCCATATCTCGGTATCGTCAAAAGCGGAAAAGTGATCTACACGCTGCTCTCTCCCGACGGGAAAACACACACCATCGGCGAGCGCTTGACGCACGATACTCTCAACGAGAGCGGCACCTTCGACGGCGGCGGCGCCACCACGCGCGCCGAAGCACTCACCGACGCGACCATCGTGACAATTCCCAGCGAAGCGGTGATTCACGCCTGCCGTAACGACGCGGAACTTGCGCTGGGTTTTCTCATCGGGTCATCGCAAGCCCGCCGTCGTTCGATCGACACGATCGCCGATCTCGCCTTCGCGCATGTCCTGCAGCGGGTTTCGAAGTTTTTACTCGGCTACGCACGCACCTCGGTCGGCATGACGCGCGGGTTGCCGGGCGTTGAGAATCTCTCGCAAGCCCAGATCGCCGCCGCGGCAGGCACCGTCCGCGACATGGCCGCACGTGCGTTGCTCCGATTGAAAAACGCGCACGCGGTCGAATTAGACCGCGGGCGCGTCAAGGCCATCGACCGCGCGCGCTTGGAGGCGTTCGCGCAGAACGTACAGGCGCCGCCGGTCTAGCATCGTCCACATCTCGCGCAATCGCGCGAGCGAGACGAAGTTGCGCCTCGCCCCCGTCGCTAGCGTGGAGCGTTTTGTGCCATCGTGACGTTTGCCGTCGCTTTTTTGTTCGCATTGGCGGCAGCCATCGCTCCCCACACCATCGAGAGCGGCCAGATCAGAAAGAGCCCGATTCCCAACGTCAGTGGCCCGATAACCAGCGCCGCCACAATCATGACCACGGCACCGAGCACGGTGGAATACAACATCCCTAGCGGTCCGAAAAAAAATGTCAGCACCAACGCCGTTACGACGCTCTGCGGCGGCGAGAGCATGACAACCGCGGGCGCGCTTTGCTGCACTTGCTGAGTGATATAGATATTCTGGGTCGGTGGTACGGCCTGGGACGCCGGCTGCGGCTGCGGCTGCGGCTGCGGCTCGGCGCCGATCTTCGGCGGTGCGGCGGGAGCATCCGCCGACATCTCATTGAGAACGTGAGCCGGCTGATTCGCGCCGACCTCGTGTTGTGGCGCCTCTGTAAATCGCTGGATTTGCTGACCTACTGGCTCGTTGCTGCGATCCTCACTCATTTTCGAGCCTCCTTCAGCGTGGTTAAGTTGATAAAATAGGTGACCGTTACGTGTCTCGGTCCGACGAAAGCCTCCTTGAACGTTGCTTGGCGGTCATACCTCGACCGCTTCGGCTTCCTCAGGCGCCTGTGCATCGAATGCCAGGCGCTTGTTCTTTGCGGCGGCATCGGCGAGCGGATCGTTCCCTGCCGCAAGTACCGCGCCGGGTTGGGGAAGACGGCCGGCAAGCGCGTCGCGCCCCTTGCGCACCGAGGCGAGCGCGCCTCCGAGGCGCCCTTCGAGTTCGGCGAGCATCTGCTCGGCGTAGTGATCGGCGCCCTCCCGTACTTTTTTGGCACGCTCTTGCGCATCTCGTAACACCGCTTCTGCAGTGGCGCGGGCGCGGCGCACGATCTCGTGTTCGTCGAGCAGCTCTTCATGTTTGGCCGAGGCCTCGGCGAGCATCGCTTCGGCACGCTCCTGAGCATTTCTCACTAAAAGGTCGCCGTCGCGCGCGATCACCTTGGCGCGCCCAAGCTCATTGGGCAGCGAATCGCGAATTTTGTCGATGAATTCATCGATGCGCTCGGCCGATAAAATGCGATAGCCGGCCGGCAACCACATCCCTTCCGCGACGTAGGATTGAAGTTTCTCAAGAACGCGTTCAACCGACATTATTATCCTCCGTTTCGATGCGAACGTTCGCTGCGTTTCGTTGACATCATTCGTAGCACGGGCTCGGGGACCAGCCCGCTTACATCCCCTCCGAGAAAATAGACTTCCTTGACGATACTCGAACTCACAAACGAGAACCGCTGATCCGACATGAGAAAGAGCGTGTCGACGTCGGAGAGCGTGCGATTCATGAGTGCGGTGGCCATTTCGCTCTCGAAATCCGAGACCACCCGGAGACCTTTGACGATAACATCGACCTTTTGGGCACGCACGTAGTCGGCGAGTAAGCCGCGAAAATGACAGACCCGCACGTTGGGCAAATGTGCCACCGACTCGCCCAGCATTCGCTCGCGTTCGTCGAGCGTGAACATCGGGTGGCGTTTCTGCGGATTGACCACCACGGCAACGAGCAACTCGGCAAAAGCATGCGAAGCCCGCTCGATGACATCGAGATGTCCGTTCGTCGGCGGATCGAACGAGCCCGGGTAGATTGCGCGAGTCACGCCAGCGCGAGCCTAGCCGTTGTCGGGTTCGAAAAACGCGAGAGCGACATCTCCGTAGACTTCTTCTCGCACACCGCGATACCCCGGTATCGTCGGTAAAATTCGTTTCGCACTATGCTCGTAGATCACCAAGGCGTCGGGCGCCAGGAGTTCGCGCTCCACCAGCAGGCGAAATGCCTGCAGCGGAACGGGCTCCGCGTATGGTGGATCCATGTAGACGATATCGAATGGCCCGGCGACCCGATAGAGGGCACGCTCGACGGGTGCAGCCATGACGGCGTAGGCGGGTTCGCGCAACCCAAAACTCTCCGCCGCCGCCTCGATCGCCTGCGCCGTTTCGCGGTGCCCTTCGACGCTCACCACGCGCCCCGCGCCCCGTGAGGCTGCATCAAACCCAATCGCCCCGGTTCCGGCAAAAAGGTCGAGGAAAGCCGCCCCCGATAGGCGCGGGGCGAGAATTGAAAATAGCGACTCTTTAACGCGCCCCGGGGTGGGGCGTACGTTCGGGCCTTTCGGCGATTTGAGTTTGCGGCTATTCAGGGCGCCGCCGGTTATCTTCGGCATCGTGCTCTCTTACGGATTGGGGCGTCGAACGGTTCCATCCCACTAAAAACTATCATACCGCTCCTGCGATACAGAGCGGAACTAGATCATCGAGGGAGGCGATCGTGGCACTTGGAGGCGCGAACTCGGCGGGGTAGGGCCTGCTTCCCGAATCGAACCAGATCGCCGAGAGGCCGGCCTGCAGTGCAGCGGCGATATCGAGGTACGGATCGTCGCCGACGTAAGCGAGGCGCCCCGGTTCTACGCCCATGGTTGTCGCCAGCAGTTCGAAGGCAGCGGGTTCGGGCTTGCGAACGCCAATTTGCTCGCTGGCCAGGACGGGGAAGTAAAATCCGATCTGCGCCGCTTTGCGCTCCTGCAGCGGGCTCGGACCATTCGAGAGTGCAGCGATGCTCAACCCTGCTTTCGCAAGGGCCGCGATGCACCGGTTCGCGCCGGGCATCGAAAGGACGAAGTGCGGAACGAGATCGAGAGAACGCTGCCGGAACCACGGAGCCCAAGAGCCTCCATCCTCTCCCCCGCAGCGCTCGACGAAACGGCTCAGCATCATATCGAGCTCCTCGCCGTCGTTTCGGTACCGCGCAAGCTCCTCGTCGGCGACGATCCCCGCGCGGTCGAGCGAGAGGCGGATCGGCGTACCCGCTGCGTCGATCCGAACGAGTACATCGAGGAGGGCAACGCGTTCGAGCCGATTATCAACCAACAAGGTATGGTCGAGATCGAACGCCACGCCATCAAAGCGAAGCTTCATGTGCGACTCGTTCGCCGCAGCGATGTGGGCACCTCGACCGCAGCCTGGAGAGCTCGGACGCCGAGTAGCTGGGCTCTCCTGTCACGCCGAGTAAGTGGGCTCTCTGTCACGCCGAGTAGCTGGGCTCTCTGTCACGCCGAGTAGCTGGGCTCTCTGTTACGCCGCGAAGCTGCGCTCTCTGTCACGCCGAGTAGCTGCCGAAGGCAGCGTATCGAGGCGGGTGCGCGTGCGCTCCCTGATACGATTGCTGCGCAATCTACTCGGGATGACCGTGCATGGTCGTCACGCCGCGTAGCTGGGCTTCTCTGTCACGCCGAGTAGAAGCTGCGCTCTCTGTCACGCCGAGTAGCTGCCGAAGGCAGCGTATCGAGGCGCAGCCAGGGGTTGCTTCTCCGAGCCGCGAGCGTCGAGCGAAGGGGGCGCCGCACGGCGAGCGCGGAGATGCGGCGGCGCCGCGAAAACGAAGGCCCCCGAGTCATCACGACGCGAGGGCCTCGGAGGCGGGATCGCCGGTCGCGTCTAACGCGGGCCGGGCCCGGTTACCACGCGGACGAAGTCCTTCGGGCGCACCCATTTCGCAACCGCCGCCTGCACCTGTGCGGGCGTGGTCGCCAATTCTTGGCGCGCTTCGATGATGTTTTCGTTGAGCGGCAACCCCTCTTGCGCGTAACCGAGCAAGAGATTAGCGACACCACCGTAGGATTGCTGTCGTACCGGAATGAGCCCCAACAAAAGGGCTTTCGCGCGCAACAATCGATGCGCGCCGAGTGGATGCTGCTGGAGCTGTTCGATATCGGTAACGATCTGCTGCTGAGCGGGAAGGATGTTCTGCGGGTTCGAGCCGTAGCTGATCGTAAAGACCGAACGGTGCTTCTCGATGTTGAAATTCGATCCGACGTAATAGACCCAGCCATGGATCTCACGCAGATCGTGATAGAGCATCGAGCTGTAGAAGCCGCCGGTCAAGACGGTATTTGCAAGCTGCAACGCAGCGAAATCGGGGTTCGTGCGCCCGAAGTCCATCGTCTGGGCGAGCGTCGTCGAGGACTGCACGCGACCGGTCGCCGGCACCACCGCCGCCGCAGGCGGATTATTCGGTTGTGCCGCGAGTTCGGTCTTCGGCTTCGGGCCAACCGCTTTCCACGCTCCGAAGTAGCGTTCCACGAGAATCTTCGCGCGTTCCGGGCTGATATCGCCGACAACGGCGATCGTGGTGAGGTCGGGCCGATATGCGTATCTGTAGTAGTTTTGTAGATCGGCCAGCGTCAACGACCGAATCGAGGCCGGCGTTGCGTGCCGCTGGGTCGGGTCGCCGCCCGGATAGAGCAACTTCTGAAGTTGTTCTCGCGCCAGCGTGTCGGGTGCATTTTCCGAACCGAGGACCGCACCGAGTGCCTGTTGGCGCACCACCGGAAAGATCGCCGCGGGGAGCGCGGGATGAAGCTCTTCATCGGCGAGAAGCTGCATGCCGCGAGCGGCGTACTTGGAGAGAACGTCGAGCGAGAAGCTCGTTCCGACACTAACGTTCGCCGCAATCTTATCGAGTTGCGCCTGGTAGGCGAGCCGATTGTAGTTCGTACTGCCGTACCCCATCAACGTCGCAAGCACATCGCCGACGCCGGATTGTCCTTTCGGCTCCTCGAGCATCGGTGCATTTTCAATCGAGCCGCGAAGCACCACGGTTTTACTAAGTTTGCTCGGCACGACGATCACACGCAAGCCATTGGCGAGCGTAAACGTCGTCGGATGCAACGTCTGCGGCGGAACTTTGAGGTTTGCAAGAATATCGTTCGCCCATGAGGGAAGCGCTTCGTGCTTGGTCGGCGGGATCGAGTTGTTCTCTTTCGCCTGAGCTCCCATTCCCATCGAGACCTTCCCTGAATTACTCGGGACGGCGTATGCAAGAATGGAGGTTTTATAGACGAGATAGCGACGCAACACGTGGTTGACCTGAGCGGTCGTCACGTGTTTGTACGCAGCGATCATTTGATTCGGCGATCGCAGGCCTTGCACCGCAAGGGCGGTCGACCACGCGAAGGCAAGGTTCGCGATATTATTATATTGAAACGATGCCTGCGCCACTTCACGACGAATCGCAGCACGGACTAATGCCGCCGGCACACCATTCTTTTTATAGCCTTCGATAACGGCCTTCATCTCGGAGGCAATCGTCTGCGGCTTGGTGGTCGGCGCGACGGCTGCAAAGAGGAAGCCGCCCGAAAGTTTCGGGTGATTGTCACTCTGAAATCCGGTAAAGAGCGCCTTGCCGTCGGCGGTAAGCCCATACAGCGCCCCGCGTTGAGAATTGAGGACGTCGGAGGCGATGACCGACGCAGCATAATACTTATTATCGTATCCCGGGAAACGGAACGCCTGAGCAACGAGTGTATATGGCTGATCGCTCGTCTCCGAGATAACCTGGGCCTTCATCGGCAGCGGTGCGACCTTCGGGCGAGCCGGCAACTTCGCCGCCGGAATCGCACCGAACAGTTTCTTCACCATCGCGATCGTCGATTGCGGATCGACATTTCCGACGATAACGAAAATTGCGTTATTGGGGTGATACCAGGTGTTATAGAAATCGATCAGCTGTTTGTGATTGATCTGGGTCGAGAACGTTTTAATCGTTCCCAGCGTGTTATTTCCGTAAGGCGTGCCTACGTAAACCGCCTTTTGGATTTTCATCAGCATGCGCGAAATTGCGTTGCTGTTATCTTGCGTTACCTCTTGTTCGATCGCTCCGCGCTCTTGATTCCATTGATTCTGAGCCATGAGCAACCCCTGTGCGCGCGACGCTTCAAGGCGCAGTGCGACATCGAGATATTGCGATGGAACGGTGAAAAAATATTGCGTCATTTCAGCCTGCGTATCGGCGTCGAAATCGCCGCCGGTGAGGCCGATAATCTCGGTAAGCTGATTTGCCGAGATCGTCTTGCTTCCACGGAACATCATATGTTCGGTCGCATGGGCAAGGCCATCGAGCGGCTCTTCGTTCGAGCCGACTTTGTAATTCATCATCGTGGTCACCACGGGCGCGAGGGTATCGCGCACGACCACGACCTGAAGACCGTTTGAAAGGGTAGTGCGGGTCACATTCGAATCGGCGCGCGCTTGACCGACGAGGGCGAACCCAAGGGTAAGCGCTGCCGCGAACGCGAGCAGCGGGCGAGTGAATCGCACGATAGGAGGACTCCTTCAGTTATAGAGGGCGATGTATACTTTACTGCGCCGTTACGAAGAAAGTTGCAGATCTCGGAGGTTTGGCTCGGCAAGCAGCGCCGCGCGCAGCCCTGCATTCCCCGGCTCCCGCAGTTCGGGGTCGCGTTCGAAAATCTCGCGCGCTGCCGAAGCGGCGGCCAGAAAGAGCGGCCGGTCCGCGATAGGATCCCCGAAGCGCATCCCGCTCTGCCCCGATTGGAGGATGCCGCCGAGCTGACCGCCGCCGCGAAGCTCGAGGTCGCGCTCGGCGATTGCGAACCCATCGGTGCTTTCGAGCAAAAACTGAAGGCGCGCGCCCTGCGGTGCCTCGTCGGGATGTACGAGCAGGCAATAGGAGGAGGCCGCCCCGCGCCCGACGCGCCCGCGCAGCTGATGGAGTTGCGCGAGTCCGTAGCGGTGCGCGTCGAGCACGAGCATAACGACGGCATTCGGAACGTCCACGCCGACCTCGACGACCGTCGTTGCCACCAAAACGTCGATCTCCCCGGCTGAAAATTGCCGCATCCTCCGATCCTTGGCCTCGGCGCTCATCCTGCCGTGCAGCACCTCGACTCGAAGCCCCGCCAAAGGCCCAGCGGCGACCCGCGCCGCCTCTTCGAGCGCACCGATCAATCCGGTTTCTCCATCCTCGTTGCTCTCGATCGCCGCACAGACGACATAAGCTTGTCGCCGCTCCTTCTCTACCCGTTCGCGGATGAATGTATAGGCGCGATCGAGGCGACTCATACGCAGCACGTAGGTCTCGATCGGCGTGCGCCCCGGCGGCAATTCATCGATCGACGAGATATCGAGCCCGGCGAGCAACGTCTGCGCGAGCGTGCGCGGAATCGGTGTCGCCGTCAAGTGCAAGGTATGCGGCGTGCCGCCCTTCGCGCGCAACCGAGCGCGCTGCTCGACGCCGAAGCGATGCTGCTCGTCGATGACCACCAAGCCGAGGCGCGAAAATTCCGTGCTCTCGGTGAGCAATGCGTGGGTACCGACCGCGACCGCTGCCTCGCCGCTGCCGAGGCGCCGTAATGCCTCTCGGCGCTCCGAAGCGCGTTGGCTGCCAAGCACCGGCTCGACGGCGATACCGAACGGCATTAAAAGCGGCCCGAGTTTTTGTGCGTGCTGTAGCGCGAGCAACTCCGTTGGCGCCATCAATGCCGATTGCACGGCATTGCGCGCGGCGATCAGCATTGCCGCCGCCGCGACAAGCGTCTTCCCACTCCCTACATCGCCTTGCACCAAGCGATTCATCGGCACCTCCGCTGCAAGATCGCGGGCGATCTCGCCGATCACCCGCCGTTGCGCACCGGTGAGCGGGAACGGCAGATCGCGCTCGAGCAACTCGATCGTGCTGCGCGCATCGGACATCGCTTCGGCGCCATGCTCGAGCGCTCGTACCGCACGACGGCGCAGCGACGCGAAGGCGTGAACCAAAAACTCACCATACGCGAAACGTTCGCGCGCTCGCTGCGCTTCTTCGGGCGTCGCGGGCGCATGAAGGCTCCGATAGGCACGCTCGAGCGGTTCGTAGCCCTTACGCTGGAGAAGGGACGCGGGAATGGGGTCGGGGGGTGCCTCCTCAAGCAGGCGCGGGAGGTTACGCGCTATCGCCGCAGCGATGATTTTGCTTGGGAGATCTCGCGTGGCGTGATAGATCGGCACGAGGGCGCCGCGATAGCGCTCGGTGGGGCCGAGGATGCGATAGCTGCTCACGCTCACGGCGGGGCCGGCGAGCGAACGTTCGATGCGTCCGCGTACGAAGAGCCGCATTCCGACTTTGAAGCGTCCGATCGCGTAGCGGTTGCGCCCGATCCATTTCGCTCGAAACGTACCGCTCTCGTCGCGGAGATCGACTTCGACAATTTCGATATTCCGCGCCCGACGCTCGCGGACGGCAATAACGGTTCCGACGGCATTTTCCTCGCCGCCCCGTGCGCCTAACGCGACTGCCGGCGTCGCCTCGCGAAGATCGTCGTAGCGAAAGGGAAAGTGCTCGAGAAGGTCGCGTGGCGATTCGATATCCAAGGCGGCGAACGCCAGCTCGCGCTTCGGCCCGATGCCGGCGAGTTCGCGTAACGTCACCGCTTCGCGCGTTGCAAGAGATGCGTGCCGACGGCGTCAACATCGATGCCGCGCGCTTCGAGCAAGACCAAGAGATGGAACAGGAGATCGGCCGATTCCCAAATCAATTCGTTATCATCGGTGTTTTTCGCGGCAATAACCACTTCGGTTGCCTCTTCACCGATCTTCTTCCCGATGCGATCTATCCCGTCGCGTAACAACCGTGCGACGTACGAACTCTCCGGATCGCCGTTACGACGCTGCGCGATCGTAGCACGCAAGTGCGCTATCGCACGCCGAAGGTCGCCGGCCTCGGCGTCGGGCTCGAGCAATCGATGCCCAAAGCAACTCGCAGCGCCGGTATGGCAGGCGGGGCCATGCGGTCGCACGTGATAGCAGAGCGCGTCGCGATCGCAGTCGGTGGTTACCTCCACAACGTGCTGGATATTCCCGGAACTCTCGCCCTTGCGCCAAAGCGCACCCCGCGAGCGGCTATAGAGCACCGTACGGCGCGTCGCAAGGGTCTCCTCGAGCGCCGCCGCGTTCGCCCAGGCGAGGGTGAGTACTTCGCCGCTGCGCGCGTCGCAGATCACGACGGGCATCAGCCCGCGTTCATCCCAGTTTAAAGCGTCGGTAGCCACGGTCGCAGCATTATGCCTCGGTCGCGCAGTTCTTGCTTGAGCTGTAGAATCGCGATCGTTCCAAAATGAAATACCGAGGCTCCCAATGCCGCATCGGCGGCGTCGGCAGCGAAGAGCGCGGCAAAATCGTCGATGCTCCCCGCGCCCCCCGAAGCAATCACCGGAATATCGACCGCGGCGCGAATCGCGGCCGTCAGCTCGAGATCGAAGCCCTCGCGCGTACCATCGCGATCCATGCTCGTCACGAGCAGTTCGCCCGCACCGCGCCGCTCGGCCTCACGCGCCCATTCGAGGGCCTCGCGGCCGCTTCGCGTCCTCCCCCCGTCGAGGTACACCTCGTATGCCCCTACCGCGCTGCGGCGCACATCGATGGCGACGACGAGCGACTGGCTGCCGAATGCTCCCGAGATCGCGTTGAGGAGCGAAGGCGAGCGCACCGCCGCAGAGTTCAGCGATACTTTATCGCAACCGGCGCGTAAAAATTCACGCACCGTTTCAACGCTTTCGATCCCTCCGCCCACGGCGAAAGGGATGCTCAATTCTGCGCCGATGCGACGGAGCATATCGAGCGAAGCGCTTCGCCCTTCCATGGTAGCGGTGATATCGAGAAAGACCAATTCGTCGGCACCTTCACGTTCGTACCGGCGCGCGAGTTCGACGGGGTCGCCGGCATCGCGAAGCCCTTCGAAGTGCACTCCCTTCACCACGCGGCCGCCGCTGATATCGAGGCACGGGATAATCCGCGGCAGCACGCTCACCGCCCAAAACTCGCTTGGAGGCCACGGAGCAGGCCAAGGATCGTCGCGACCGTCGGCGTCGGCACCGATACCCGCTCTCCCAACTCCACGGTCGCGCCGACGATCGGATCGATCTCCATCGCTCGTTCGGCTTCGACATCCTGGAGCATCGAGGTTCGCACGTCGCTCAGTCGCGCCGCGTACTGCAGACGCCGTTCGACATCGATCTCTCCGACGACACCGAGCGCACGACCGACGGCAAGCGTTTCGCCGATCAAGCGCGCGACGAGTTCGCGCGTCGGCTCGTATGAAAGCATCGGGGCTATCGAGAGCCGCGTCAAAGCACTCACCGCATTGAGCCCAACGTTATTCGCTAATTTCGCCCAGAGAACGCCGCGAAGATCGCTGCTCCGTTCCGGCGCCAAACCGGCGCGCTCCATCAGTGCGACCAACTCCGTACACGCTTCGTCGGCGGCGCCGCCTTCGGCGACCGGCGCGAGGACGTAGCGTAGGCCACCGCTCTGCACGATCGAACCGGGCCTCTCGATATGCCCCGAGACGTGAACGACCCCGCCGATCGTCCGCTCGTCGCTAAAGAGCGAGCCCAGCAATCCGCCGGGATCGGCGCTCTCCAACGGCGGCCTCCGCACGAACCAGAACGGCACGCCGTTCTGCAGCGTCGCCACGCAGGCTCCGGCGCGCGCAAGCCGTTGCAGCCCCCCGTGCAGCCCGGAGAGCTGATGGGCCTTCACGCAGAGCAGCGCACAATCGAATGCATCGAGCTCTTCCTCGCTCGTAATGACGCGCAGCGGTATGCAATAGTTACCGAGATCGCCGCGAACGCGGAGCCCGGAGCGAGCGATCGCTTCGGCATGCGTGCCGCGGGCCAGCACCGCGACCTCGGCGCCGCTCCGTGCGAGGGCTGCGGCGATGAAACCGCCGATGCCGCCGGCACCGATGACGACTATGCGCATCGAGCGTTGGGCTTGGAGGCGACGGGCAGATTCGAACTGCCGAATGGGGCTTTTGCAGAGCCCTGCCTTACCACTTGGCTACGTCGCCGTCCTGGAGCGGGTAGTGGGAATCGAACCCACGCATCAACCTTGGGAAGGTCGCAGGCTACCATTACATCATACCCGCACGTACACGGCGCGCGATGTTCTGTGCTGCCTTCCACGCGTCCTATCAACGCGGGCTCCAAGAAAATGGTTGCCGTGCCATCGAGGAGGGGCTCCTTCGTTCGAGAATGGCGCCCCCGTGGACTGGATATACGGAATCCCGACCTGGTTCTTCGCCATCGCGGCAATCTCGCTCGCCTGCGCCCTCGCCGCCTTCGGGCTCTCCCTTTTCGAGCGATACGTCACGTGGGGAAACCTAACCCACAACGACGTCGCCGGCCCGATCGTAACGACGATTGGGACGATTCTCGCGGTGATTCTTTCGTTTATGGTCGTCACGGTCTGGCAAGAGTTCGACCAGGCCGCGGCCACGGTTCAAAATGAAGCCGCCGCACTCGGCAATCTCTATCATCTCTGCGAAACGCTTCCCAAAAGCTTCGCGACACCCTTGAGATCGGAGATCGTGCTCTACGTTCGGGCAGTCGTGAGCCGCGAATGGCCGGCGATGCAGCACGGCGATTTTAGCCGGCAGGCACGCGACCGCGCCCACGCGATTTTGGAGCACGTCGCGAGTTTCCACCCCGCCGACGCCCGTCAGGCCGCGATCCTCGCATCGATGCTCGAACTCTCGAACCGTTTCATCGACCAACGGAGAACCCGCTTATTCGATAATCAGGAGAGCATCCCATCGGTTTTGTGGGGGATGATGCTCTTTATCTCCCTCGTCACCGTCTGCGGTAGCTACCTATTTCGCGTTCAGAGCAGGCCCGCACATTACCTGATGACCATCTTGCTCGCGGCAACGATCGTCGCCACGATGGTCGTCATCGCCGAGCTCGACTTACCGTTTCGCGGAGACGTCCATATCTCGCCGACGGCCTTTATCCGCACCCGTTTAGTGTCGTATTCCCAGCTCTAGCAAATACGGCGACTGCGCGTGCCGGGAACCTCTCGGAATCTTGCACGCCCGTTCACCAAATGGCTTACGGCTGCGACCCTTGTAGCCGGTTTCTCGCTCGCTCGTCGCTTAAATGACGCTATTTTCGCGCACGCTTCGCTCCTCGAACTCGGCCAAAATGGCTCGCACCGAACGCATGGCCGATCTTCCGTCCGGCCCCTAGATCACGTTGATCGCCCGCGAGACGACCAGCGCGATCGTCACGAACGAGATCGAGGCCTCGACGAGCATGAGCATCTTCGCCGATCGCGTGATCGGCATCGTGTCGGTGGGGCTAAACGCCAAAGCATTCGTGAAGGCGACGTAGAGATAGTCGAGGAAGAGCGGTTTCCAATGCGGATCGACGCAGCGGACTCGCTGGGCATCGACCATCATCTGCGGAAAGAGAAAACTCGCTTTCAAATCCGCCGATGCACTTCGAGCTCGGCTGCGCTGCCATGGCCCACCGCCATCGACCTCCCAGAACCATAACGAATAGACCAGAACGTTCGTCGTCCATATCTGCGCACCCGAGAGCAACAATCGCTGCCCGCTAATACCGCTGGCCCCCTTGGCATGATGCGAGAGTGCGTCGAACAAAAGCAAGAGAACGGAGAGGACGTTGAAGATATTGAGCAAGACGATGGAAACGATCGAGGCAATGCGATGGAGGCGCGTCTCGTCGTCGCGATCGGGTGCGAAGACCGAGAGCGGCACGAGCACGGCGAGCACGGCGATCGGCGCGAACCAGGCAGGCCCGAAGACGAGCCGCTGCGGCAGCAACACGTAGAGAATCAACGCGCCGATCGCGGCGAGCGACGCATGCCAACGCGGCTCGTCGGTCGCCTCGGTGCCCGCTCGGGGCCGACGTGCTGCTGAACTCGGTTCTTCCATGCCAACCGGGATTCAAAGCCCTCCGAGAAAACCCCGCCGCTTTGCAACTCCTCGATGCGGTACGGCGTTTCGAAGAGCGCGCTCCTCGATGCGAGCGTAGATGCAACGACGTGGAAAGGCAACGAACATGGGATCGACGATTGAATTTACGCGCCCCGACGGCGCGAAGGCGCCGGGCTATCTTGCAGAACCCGCGAACCCGGCGCACGCTCCGGGGGTCGTCATGCTCGAAGAATGGTGGGGCGTGAACGACCAGATTATTGCCACCGCCGAGCGCATGGCCGCCGCCGGTTTTCGCGTGCTTATTCCCGATCTCTATCGGGGGCGCGTCGCGGCGACCGGAGATGAAGCAAACCACTTAATGCAGGGGCTCGATTTCACCGATGCCGCGATGCAAGATGCGCGCGGCGCGGCGCAGTACCTCGCGAAGAACGGCGAAAAAGTCGGCGTCATCGGCTTCTGTATGGGCGGAGCGTTAACGCTCCTCTGCGCGATGCACCTCACGGAGTTCTCAGCGGCGATCCCGTTTTATGGTTTTCCGCCCGAAGAGGCCGGGGATCCCGGCTCGATTAAAATTCCGCTCCAAGGACATTGGGCACTGCGAGACGAGTATTTTCCTATAACGCGCGTCGACGCCATCGAGGCGCGCCTTCGCGAAGCACACGCCCCATACGAATTCTACCGATACGACGCCGGGCACGCGTTTTCGAACCCGGGTGGTATCGGCAATTACAACGAAGCAGCCGCGAAGCTGGCGTGGGAGCGTAGCATAGAATTTTTCCGCCGAACGCTCTCGCGGTAACGATGAGTCGGGGAAATCGATTAGTGCTGGTAGAGTTTTCCCGCATTCACCGGAATCGAACGCAGCGCACCTGCTTGAAGATGCCATTTCTTTAACAACCGGTCGTAGCTCCCATCGGCGACCATGCCGTCGAGTGCGCCGACAATCGCCGTTCGCAGAGCTACATTCCCTTTGCGAACGGCGATCCCGTAGGGAATCTGGTTGAACGGACGCCCAGCAACGACGAGTCTCCCGTTCCCGACGGTGCGAGCGAGATAACTGACGATCGGAAAATCCGCGATATGAACCTCGACGCGCCCTGCGAGGAGCGCTCGTGCGCCCTGTTCATCCCCCGCGACCGAGACGATGTGAATGCCGCCGAGCCCTAACGAGCGGCAGCGTTTCGATTGCTCTTCGAGCGCCGTGAACTGAAAGGTGCCAACCTCGGCGCTCGCGGTGAGGCCGCAAAAACCGGCGAGCGTAAATACGTTATGCGGGTTGCCGGCGCGCACCATAATGGCCGTGCCGGAGAGAAAGTAGTCGACGAAGTCCGCGACTTTCTCGCGGATAGGCAGATCGAACATGGAAGAGATCGTCATATCGACCTTGCCGGCCGCGACCGATTGCAGTAATTTCCCAAAGGGCATGTTGTAGAACTGTACCGGGCGCCCGAGGCGCCTGCCGATCTCGCGGGCGATATCGGCGTCGAAGCCCCGCACGCGCCCCCCCGGGTGTCGATAAAACTCCAACGGCGGGTGCGAGATATCCGTTCCGACGCGCAGCGGTTGCGCGGCGGAGGCCGCCCCCCAGAGCGCCGGTACGAGGCTCGCGAAGAGCGCGAGCGCTGCTACGAGTCGTTTCGCCACGAAATATGCTCCTTAGTGCTGGTAGAGCGTCCCGGCATCGATCGGCGTCGAGCGCAGTGCCCCTTGCCCCAGCCCCCATTTGGCGAGCAGCCGATCGTAGGTGCCATCTGCGATCAATGATTGCAGCGCCGACTGCACGGCATCGAGCAGTGCTGTATTTGTTTTCGCTACGGCGATACCGTAGGGAACGACGTCGAATTGACGCCCGGCAACTGCATAACGCTTGCCGCCGGCGAGCGTGCGCGCGAGATAGGCGACGACGGGATAGTCGGTTACATGCACGGTGCTTTCCCCTGAAAGTAGGAGTTTGAGCGCCGCATCGTCGGTCGCACGTTGTTTCAGGTGGATCGGCGCGAGCCCGACCGCCTGACAAGCTTTTGACTGCGTCTGGAGCGCGATCGCCTGGGAGGTAGCAAACTGTACGTCCACCGGCAATCCGCAGAGCGCAGCGAGCGAAAAGATGTGATAGCGGTTACCCGCCGGAACGAGCATTCCGCTTCCGGCCAAGAAATAATCGATAAAACTGACTTTTTTTTCGCGTGCCCGCGTATCGGAGATCGCCGAAATTGCGAGGTCGAGTTTGCCGTTGGCGACATCGCCGAGCAATGAATCGAAGCTGCGATTGAGAATTTGCACCGGTCGCCCGAGCCGCGCCCCCAGCGCCCTGGCGAGATCCATATCGAAACCACGCGGTTTGGGATCGCCTTTGCTAAAAAATTCGAGCGGCGCGTAGGATACGTCCGAGCCGATTATCAGCGGCGCCCCTGCCGCGCGCGCCGGGGCAGCCAGTGACACGAACATCGAGGCCGATACGCAGAGCACTGCCAGGCAGCGCGCGAGCTTAAAGTCCGTCATGGCGCCTCGCTTTCTTGCGCGGCGGTAAACGCCCTGCGCCTCGGGGAAGGATATTGACCGCGCGCTATACCGGGAGCTCTTACGAAAAAGCACCGAACGAATCGGCGCCTTTTAGCGTATATTCCCTATGGTGGGCGGTAGAAGGATTGAACTTCTGACCTCTTCCGTGTCAAGGAAGCGCTCTCCCACTGAGCTAACCGCCCGAAAGACCCAACGCAGGATAGCAGATGCGCCAATCTCCGTCAAAGCCCCTGCGAGCGGGGCAAGCGACCGTCGTATTGAAAAGCGCACTCCTATGAGTGCACTGCGCCAGCGGGTCGCCGAGGCCGCTCGCCGGATGTCGACGCTGCTCGTTGAGGATATTACCCTCGAGGCCGTTTTCGCGAGCCTCGCCGACCTCTTGGCAACCTTCGTCGAGGCGAGCGAGGTCGTTGCTATCCTGCGCGAGGGGCATGCATGGCTGCGTCTCGCCTGGGTCGATGGGCACTTCCGCCGCAGCGTGCTCGCCGAACTTCCCGCCGACCCGCTCTCGACGGTCATCGGTGATGGGATCGCTCGTGAAGCACGCGAGCCCGCCGCGATGGCGATGCCGCTACGCATCGGCGACGAGGCGGTGGGGGGATTTGCGGTCCGCAGCGGCGCCCTTCGTTCCTACGATGAAACCGACGCCGCGGTGATCGAGAGCCTCGGCCCCTACGTCGCCGTCGCGCTGCGCCAACGGATGCTTCGCGAACAGATCGACCGCGAGCGCTTCCGTGCCGATCACGATCCGCTCACGACGCTGCCGAACCGGGCCGCGTTCGCCGCCGCGCTCGCCGGGGCACTCGGCCGGGTCCGTCGCAGCGGCGACCGGCTCGCCGTGCTCTTTATCGACCTCGACGGCTTCAAAGCGATCAACGACCGCTTCGGCCACGAGGCCGGCGATGCTATTTTACGGAGCGTCTCACGGCGTTTGAAACGGCGTCTTCGTACCGGAGATAGCGTCGCGCGCCTCGGCGGCGACGAATTTGCGACGATGCTCCGCGGCGTCGGCAACGAAGAGGACGCTCGCACGCTCGCCGAGCAGGTACGCAAATCCCTCGAACGCCCGACAACCTGGCAGGGGAAGAGATTGCGCGTCGGGGCGAGCATCGGTTGGGCGATCGCGCCACGCGACGGCACGGAGATCGCCGAACTTCTCCGCCGCTCCGACCATCGGATGTATCGCGACAAGCGTAACCGTCGGGCGCGGAGCGGCAACCCCTCGCGGAGCGGCAACCCTTCAGTGGAATAAAATTTGCGGACCTCGTTCGAAGGCGGCGATCGCCTCCCGCCAACTTTCGGGAACGACGATCGTCTTCTGCGATTCGAAATCGAATGCCACGACCGTCGTCGTCCCGTACGCCGCGCGGTGCACGAAGCTCTCGCTCCAAACCTCGTAGCTGAAGTCCCACGATTTCGTACCCATGCGTGAGACCTTGCAGCCGACCGCGATCTGCTCGCGATAGGCGAGTTGCTTCTCGTACGTGAAGCAGATGTTCGCTTGGATCATGCCATGGCTGCCGTCGATCGCTTCGCCCATAACGCGAGCAAAATACTCGGCGCGCATCATCTCCGCCCAGCGAATATACGCAACGTTGTTGACGTGATGGAGCATATCGATATCCGCAAAAGGAACCGAAAAGCGAGTAAGCAAGGGAAATCCTTCGAGCATTCCGCATGCTTCGACATCGCTCGCTCATTTGCCCCGAACATTTGTCGGAGAGGCGCTAGACAAGTGCCATCGTGATAGGATACCATCCGAAATCGTCTAACGGTGCCCGAACGCCGGGTACCGTGGGCGCGTAGCTCAGTGGGAGAGCATCCGCTTCACACGCGGGGGGTCGTTGGTTCAATCCCAACCGTGCCCACCATCCCCTGGCGCTGTAGCTCAGTTGGTTAGAGCGCCGCCCTGTCACGGCGGAGGTCGTGGGTTCGAGCCCCATCAGCGTCGCCATCGTCCATGCGGGTACAACGCACCGTCGCTGTACCCGCATCCATGCCAAGGTAGCTCAGTCGGTAGAGCACGCGCCTGAAAAGTGCGGTGTCGCCGGTTCGATTCCGGCCCTTGGCACCACCAACGTCGAAAGGGAGCCGGCATCGCTGCCGGCTCCCTTCTCGTTTGGGAGAGCCCCGAACCGACGCCTAGAGGGCGTTGGCGAGCGCCCATCCCTTGGGCGCACCGATACCGGTGACCAGATCGTAGCCGGTGCCTGCATTGTAGGCGCCGTTGTTCCCCGTCGTCACATCCGTGAAGTCGGAGTATCCGGTCTTGGTGAAGATGCTGTAGAGCGTCGGGTTGACGAAGCCCAGCGGGCCTCCGTGCAACTGGTTGGCTTCAGCCATGAGGGCAACGAACTCCGGTGACGACCACGAGGTGCCGTCGACCTGCATCGGACTGCCGTTGGCATAGACCATGACGCCCACCCCTGGGAGCGCGACATCGGGATCGTTCCGGCCGGTGCTGACCATATTCGCAACGCCCTGCTGATAGCTGGGAAGCGCGAAGATCGTCGAGACGCCGCCGCCGGAGAGAAACCCGTTGCTCGAGTCGCTGCCGGAGGTGATGCTGGCGAGCGCACCGGTGGAGGTGTCGGTGAAGTTCACCGCACCGACCGCCGTGAAGTACGGATCGGTCGCCGGCGAGCTGACGCCCGGCGGGTTATTTCCGGTTCCGCATTCGTCGCTACCCGAATCGCCGGAGGAGGCCACGAAGGTCATGCCCTTCGCCGCAGCCTGTTCGGCGATCGTATTCGTCGTGTTCGTGAACGCCGTATCGGAGGTTTCGCAACCACCGAACGAAGAGTTCACGACACTTGCTTTCCCATCGGAGACGGTCTGGTTATAACCGGCTTCGATACTCTGCGAACTCAAGTCGGGGAAGTTGTAGACGATGATGTTCGCACCCGGCGCGAGGCCGGAGATCGTTTCAACATCGAGTGCGGTCTCGGTGTAGTCGCTGCTCGATGCATTTCCACCGCCATTGACGGCTTCGTTGGTGATGGTGCCGGTCTGCGTGACGCCGGCTGCGCTGAGATAGCCCGCAACGTCGCTGGTGTTGATCGGCGTATCGATTTCGACGGCGACGGTCACACCGGCACCGGTGCAACCGTGTTGCACGGGGTAATCGAAGGCTTTGGCAACGCCGGTCGCGAGCCAACCGTTCGCACCGCTGAGGGGACCATTATCGGGATTCCCGGTGCAGCTGCCGCCGGTTACAGGCGTCGGCGTTGGGGCCGGCGTCGATGTCGGGACCGGAGTCGGCGATGCGGTCGGCTTCGGCGTCGGCGATGCGGTCGGCTTCGGCGTCGGCGATGCAGTCGGCTTCGGCGTCGGCGATGCGGTCGGAACCGGCGTCGGAGATGCGGTCGGCTTCGGCGTCGGCGATGCGGTCGGAGCCGGGGTCGGCGACGGAGCCGGGGTCGGCGAGCTACCGCCGGTCAGCGAGACATCATCGAGATAGACGTAGTTGTAATCGCTGAACGATCCGCTGCCGTAGATGCCGACGAAGACGATCACTTTCTGTCCGGCGTAGGCTCCGATGTTATAGCTACGTTGCACGTAGCCGTTGGTGTTGCCGTTTTCGGTGTAGAGGTTCGTCAAGTAGTTGCCGTTTGCATCGAAGAGATCGGCCTCTTGATCGGCCCAGTACGTGCTGGTCTCGCTCGTACCTTCATCGACGTAGAAGCTTAATTGACCCTTCGTCGGGACGGTAACCTCTTGGCAGACGCCGTCGAGGCCGTACTCTTCGCCGAGGTTGTTGGCGAGGTTTCCGGTGAAGGCATCGTACTTGCCGCTATGCGGATTTGTCGAATCGATCGTCGCATAGCCGTTGCCGCAGGGGAACCATGGCGAGAACGCGCCGGTCTCGAAACCGGGGTTCCCGATTACGTTCGATGTCGTAAACGGAGTTTCGTATTGCGCGCTCATCGCCGCACGCGATTTGATTTGCGGCGACAGCGAGAGCGTACGCGAAGCCCGCTGCGCGGGAACGTGCGGTACGCTCGGCAGCGTCGTCGATGCGATCAACGACGAGAGCGAGAGCGAGCTACGAACGTGCGCGCCGGTATGCGCAACGACGATATCGCTCGCCGTCACGGCATGGACGAGCGGTGCGATCGCCGCGGGGACGACCGCCGGCTTCACGTTAACGTAACGCGCGCCGTATTTGCCCTGGTTCACCATGTGAATCTGGGTGTTGAAAAAGCTCTCGACGGTCGCCGCAGGCGCGGAGGCCTCGACGATCGTGCGATTCGAATATTCTTTGGTGATCGTAAAGCCCGCACGTTGCAAGGCAAAGACGACGCTCTGTTCTTGCTGGGCGGTCGGTGCGTAGTAGGAGTTGAATTCGTCGCTGGTGAGGTAGTGATGGTACATCGGCGAGGTCGGATCGGCTTGCTGCGCGACGAGCTGATCGAGTTGCGCCTGATGGTTGTAATTCAACGTCAAGGTAATGTTGACGGGCGTCGTCTGCGGGGCTGCGCCCATATCGGTATAGGCGAGCGCGCCGGCGGTCTTCGGAACGCTGCTGGTCGGCGTCTGGGTGGACGGCGAACCGGAGCTTTGCGTGGGCGAGCCGGCCGGTAAAATTCCTGCACCGGAATTGCCGCCGCCGCACGCCGAGAGCACCATGCCTGCAATCAGACACGATGCAACGAGTCGGAGGGATGTTTGCATTCTTCTCCTTGGTCGTACGGGATCGTACGAAGTAGTTGCAACAGGGGCCCCGAGCCCACGCGAGCGAGCTCCGGGCACCCGGCCATTCTACGTTAAGTACGAGTTAAGAAATAAGGAGCCCGAGCAGATGGGGGGCAAGAGCCCCTAGGTGCGTTTCGTCACCGACCAATCGCCGCACGCCTGCTCCAACGCCCCCGATGAAGCTCCGGTGAGAATGCGATGGTCGGCGCGACCGCCGACGATCGCCCGACGTTTCCGAGGTAGAGCTCCCACCTATGCCAGAGAATCGGAGGAATCATGAACCGCATCAAACTCGCATTTGCCGCCCTCACCGCCCTCTCGCTCCTCGCACCGGTCGCCGCTCGGGCCGACGGGGATGACGGTGGAGGGCGCGACCGCGTCGTCGTCGCCCGCGTTGCAGCATTCTGGCCCTACCACCTCCGCCTACGGGGAGGGAGCGTCGTCGAGCTCCACCGGGGCACGATTATCAATCCCACCGGCATGACCCCGCGCTGGGGTATGCTCGTTCGGATCTGGGGTCACCGCGACGAGGAGGGTTCCTTCGTTGCCGACCGGATCGACCTCATCCGTCGCCGCGACGAGCGCGACGACGATGGAGATCGCTAGCGCAAATTAGGCGCTAAATGCGACCAGGGCGTTCGCAGGTTTATCGGCAGTCCAGAAACGCGTACCGTCGTGAGCGAGCGAGACGCTGCGGAACGGCAGGTGAGCGATCGCTTCGACGGTACGTTCCTCGAGAGAGGTCACGCGCACCAAGGTGTTCGTGGCATCATCGAGGTTCCGTGCGAGCAGATAGAGCGTCCCTTCAACAAAGCAGCAGCCGACGTTCCCGCGCGCAAAACCCGAGATCGCTTCGCTAAAATCCATCGTTGCCAAGACCGAACCCGCGGCATCGAGCGCGAGCATGCGCTTGCGGACCGCCTGACTGAGCCAAAGGTGCTGCCCATCGAATGCAAGTTGTGAACCGGTGAGATCGGGGCACGCAATCCGATCGTGCTCTTTGACGCCGTGCCCCGGTACGTAGCGCCGTAAGTAGCGATCGTCGTCGGCACCCTCACTCGAAACAAAACGCAGTTCGTCACCGAGCGCGATTGCACCGATCGGTTTCCCCGGAGCCTGCGCTTCGTCGAGCACCCGGTCGTCATTGGGTGAAACGGCGTAGAGCCGGCTCGTTTGCATCGAGCTCACCCAAAGCCGCTCGCCGTCGGCAGCGAGCGCTTGCGGCTCGGGCGCCGGCGCAGGCAAACGGACGATCTCTCGAATCAATTCCATCTCGACCATCGGCGGTTCTCCTTCACTCTCTTAAGCAATCTTGAGGTTCATAATCATGGTTAACGATGAGCGCGATAATTCCCGCAAAAATCGGGTATTTTCTCACGAATCGCGCCAGGACTCGCGCGCACGAAAGCCGCAGTTATTCTATCGGAAACTCGACCCATTACGCTCGTAGGAGGCACTAGGTTGCGCCGTCTTATCGCCTTTATCATCGGCTGCTCGCTCTTTTGTTCGATGACGCCGCCTGCAAGCGGCGCGTCGGGTACGTCGATGCCTCTCCAAAGCGCTGCACTCAACGCGCTCTTACGTTCGCGCATCAAGCACGTCTTTGTAATCTATCAGGAGAACCGCTCGTTCGATTCCTATTTCGGCACCTTCCCGGGGGCAGATAACCTCGCATCCCCATCGGCCCGAACGCACGGGTTTCGGCAGTACGATCCCATCGGCCGCCAGTGGGTCACGCCCTTTCGAATCACCGCGCCCGATACCGCCGATGCAGATCACGCGCGCCCGGCGCTCATTACGAAGGCCGACGGCGGCCGGATGGATCTCTACGTCGAAACCGAGGAGTTCGGTCTCCTCGCACGTGGATATAGCCGCAGCGACGCGGAGCGCGTGGGCCTTCTGACGATGGCGCACGAGGATTGCGATACGATTCCGTACCTGTGGTATTACGCAAAGAACTTTGCGCTCTACGATCGTTTTTTTCAGGGAATGTGGGGTCCCTCAACTCCGGGGAATATCGATCTTATCGCCGCACAGACCGGTGAGACGCAATGGGCGCGCGACGCAGCCGAACAGGTCGCGCCCGATTCGAAGGGCCCGGGCGAACCGGTCGTCGACGATGCGCAACCGCCGTTTGGCCCCTATCCCGGGAGCCCGCCCGACCCGCTCAAAGCGCAATACGATCAGCATTATGCAACCGTCTTTCTTACGATGGCCCAGCGTAACGCGATAGAAGCTCGACGCGATAATCACGGAATTCGCAAAGATATCGCTACCATCGCTCGCGCGGGGAGGCCTGCAATTCCCTGGGGTTGGTACCAAGAAGGTTACGCGGCCGCCGAACATCCCAATGCGACCAACCTCGTGCACAGCTATATTCCGCATCACAACCCATTGCAATACTTCGGTTACCTGCGAAAAAACCCATATTTTTGGGGCGGCGTACACGATCTGACCGCGCTCTTTCCCGCGATCGCGAAGGACAAACTCGGGCATCGGAGCGTCATTTTCATCAAGGGTGGCGAAAAGAACCCGTTCGGTCTTAAGCCTGCCGACAAAAATCCGCGCGTCCAGGCACGTTTCCGTGGCGACGACGACCACCCCGGATACTCCGACTCGCAGATATCCGAGGCGATGGTAGCGAAAGTTGTCGATACCATTGCTCGCAGCCGCTATTGGAAAAGCTCGGCGATTTTTATTCTTTGGGATGACTCCGAGGGATTCTACGATCACGTGCCGCCTCCGCAGTTCGAGCGCTGCTTCGACGGACATGCGTGCGGCGACGGGCCGCGCGTACCGGCGATCTTGATCTCTCCGTACGCTCGCAACCACGCAATCGTCAACGAGCTCTCCGACCACGCCTCGTTCGTGAAGTTTCTCGGGACGCTCTTTAACCTACCGGCACTTGCGTCGCTTCCGGACGAAAAAATCTACCTGCCGCTCGGGCCGCGCGACACCAACCCAGCGTTAAGCAATCTCGTCGGGGCCTTCGATCCACAGCGCCTTGCCGGAACGAAAGCCCCCATTCCCGCCAGGTTCGCGGAGATTCCGACGCGCGTCGTCGATAGCATCCCTTCACCGTGGACGTGCGGAACGATCGGCGTCACGCCGGTTCATATTCCCGGCGAGAACCATCCGCCGAAAGGCTTCGCTCCGCTGCTCGACAACCACTAACGCGAGCGTGCCTTCGCGTTCGGGTTACAGAGATATCTCGTCTACAAGTACTTCTTCGCGCTGGGCCGGCGGTGGGGACAACCCGGCCAACAGCACGGAGATCGCTCGCCCTCTCCAAGCTTTATAAGCACGCGTTCGATATGTTCGACTCTTGTCTCCGGCCGCTTAACGATCGTCGTCCAACATATCCATTCATTTCGCTGGATCGGCGTGAGAGCGTTCCAGATTGCAACGAGTTTCGCCGAAGAACTCAACGCGCTCGCCATATCCGCCGGAACGTCGTGCAGCACTCCGGATAACAGTACCCGCTCATCACGCATCGTTGGGGCTTTTCCCTCCGGCCTCGTGTGTCAAAGCGTATTCAAGGGTTCATTCAGCCCTTCCGCCGATATTCTTCCACCAGCTCGCCCTTGCAGCAAATTGCATACTCGTTGTCTCTTCTCTCGTCCCACCCAAACAAAAGCGATTCCGGAGCTAAATTCGTCGAGATCGAGGCGCCGAAGCGCGACGCGTACGTGAAGTACGCGAGCGTTTCGGCAACGACGATATCGGCGGACTCAGCCCGGAATTAGGAGTGGGTGCGGGTGCGGGAGGCCCAGTACTCCACCGCCGCACGAGCGACGAAGTTGGTAACGAAGATCGCGACCATCAGCAGAAAGGCCGCCGCATAGGCGAGTTGATGCGATTGTTTGAACGGCTCGTTGATGAACGTCCACACAACGTAGGTAAGATAACCCACCGGTGAATGCGTTGGAGCGAGCGTCGGCATGTAGTTCGACCATCCGGCCGTATAGATCAACGGTGCGGTCTCACCCAACGCGATCCCGACGCCGATGAGCAACCCGGTAAGCGTTCCGGGAAGCGCCCACGGGAATGCGACGCGCATAAAGGTCGTCAACGGACGGGCACCCAGGGCAACCGACGCTTCGACGAGATCGCGGGGGACTGCAGAGAAGGCAAGATCCGCCGCACGATAGACGTAGGGAAGCATAATGATTGCCAGTGCGAGTGAACCGGCGACGAGTGAGAAGCCCCAGCCCGCCGTTTCCACCAATGCAACGTAGAGAAAATAACCGACAACGATCGAGGGAACGCCGAATAGGACGTCGATCGAAAGGCGGACGACGATGCGCAGACGTTCTGGGGCAAACTGCGTGACCCAGACCGCTGCGCCGATGCCGACTGGAACGACCAACGCGACCGCAAGCGTTACCAGCAGCAGTGTCCCGGCAATCGCGTTGGCGAGACCGCCCGCGATGCCTTGGGTCACCGTCACAAAGATATCGGGGCGAATCGCCGCGATTCCACGCACGAAAACAAATCCGAAGAGCGAGAGCAGCACGAGCAACGCCCCGACCAGCGAAGCGATGCATAATACCCACCAAAACCGAGAGATCGCGACATTCCGGGCTACGCGCGAGACCATTAGTGCGACCGATCCTGTCCGCGTATCGCAACGCGAGCGAAAGTGTTCACCATTAACGAAATCACGAACAGCACGAGCGCGAGTTCGGCCAACGAACGCTGCGCGACACCACTTGCGTCGCTCACCGCCGATTCCAATTGCGAAACCACGACCGCCGCAATCGTATTGATCGGTGAAAAAATATTATGCGGAAGAATGTTGATCGCATTCCCCGCAACCATTAATACCGCCATCGTTTCACCGAGCGCGCGCCCGAAGGCAACCAATATCGCTCCGACGATTCCGGTACGTACGCTCGGCAAGACCGCATGCGTAACGGCCTGCCATGACGTACTGCCCAGTGCCATGCTCGCCTCATAGAAACTCTTCGGCTGTGCGACCAAAACGTCGCGCACGGTCGCAACCATGATCGGCATGACCATGATCGCTAGCACGATTGCCGCCGCAAAGAGGCCGTTGCCGCTTCCGGCATCACCGCCTAGAAAAGGTACAAAGCCGAAATGGTGGGTGATAAAGGGCGCGACGTGGTTCCCGACCCAGGGCACCAAGACGATCGTTCCCCACAACCCGTAAACGACCGAAGGAATGCCGGCCATCAATTCGATCAACGCATTGATCGGCAAGCGCATTCGTTCGGGCAGGCGATAGACGATCGTCAGCGCAACGCCCAGGGCGAGCGGCACGGCAAAAACCATCGCGAGCAGTGCCGAAAGCAACGTGCCAACCAAGAAAACGAGCCCGCCGAACTCCGCGCCCGGCTCGGCGGCAACGCCGTTGTGGACCGTACTTCCCGTGCCGTATTGGTTCCCGATGTTCCAGGTGATGTCGTTGAGAATGCTCAGCCCGTTGTAGCGTATCGCCGGCCACGTGTACCAGAGCAAAAAGACCAGCATCAGAACGACTAAAAGCAGACAGAGCGTCGCAGCGACCGACGTCAGAACGCCGGCCAGTATTCCACTGGCCGGCGATTGCGAGAAAGGAACCGCGACGCGACGCGCGCGCCTCCTTCCTACCGTTGGCGTAAGGCTTGCCAACCTAGTGAATCTGCGCGATCTGCGACCGACTCAATTTTGCAATCGAAGCCGGTAGCGGAAGGAAGTGAACGGCGTTGAGAAAGTGCATCTCTTGGCCGCCATTATGGTCGAGAACCCACGAGAGGAACTTTACGACCGCTTCGCGCGTCTGTGCATTTTTCTGGTGCGGGTTCACGATGGCATATTCGTAGTTAACGATCGGGTATGCATTCGCGCCGGGGGCAAAGACCAGCGAAATGCGTTCGTCGCGCGGGGTCTTCGGGTACATCGCCGCCGCCGCCGAGCCGATCGTGGGAGCCGTCGGCGCAACGAAGCGTCCGGCGCGATTCTTCAGTAGCGCGTAGCCGAGGCCCGCTTTATTGGTTTCGTTGATGAAGCTGACGCCGATGTACGCGATAGAATAGGGCGTTGCTTTGCATGCCTGCACCATGCCGGGGTTCCCATTCGCTCCAACCGCCGTCGAGACCGAAGGCCAGCTAATCGAGGTGCCGTAGCCGGGGCCGTGGCTCCACATCGGCGTGGTGAACGAAAGGTACTGGGAGAAAATGAAGGTGTCGCCCGAGCCGTCGGTACGATGGATGGGGATGATCGTCCGGTGCGGCAAGCGGCCGGCGTAGGGGCGATTGAGCGCCTTGATCTGCGGGTCGTTCCAGTACTTGATGCGCCCCATATAGATACCGGCGAGAACCGGCCCCGAGAGGTGCAAATGGACGTTATTGAGACCCGGAAGATTGTAGTTGATCTGCTGCGCGCTGATGGCGAGCGGAATATTGAGCATGCGGTGTCCGCGCATCTGGGGATCGCCCATATAAGCATCCGAGGCGCCGATCTGTGCAACCCCTGCAATTGCTTGCGAAATGCCGGTTCCGCTGCCCGTGCTCTGCGTGGTGATTTGGACGGTGTGATTCTTTGCCTGATAGGAGGCAACCCAAAGATTCATCAGCGGGTAGAGCAACGTCGATCCGGTCTCGAGGACCGGGGTCGCGGCCCGCGCCGCAGCAAGCGAGCCAAGTGCGAACACGGCTGCAAGAGCGACGGCGATTAACTTACGCATGTAATTCCCTTCATAAAAATGACACGTATGGTACAACACTCGGGCCCGCCTCCGCGCACCCTCACCCAGAGCATACGACGCCCCGATAAACGCCGGCTTATGGAACTCTTAAGAGTGATTAAGGCCCGAGCGCAAGGCCCGCCCCCCCACCGGCGCCGAACCCGCAGGGATGCCCGAAAACGACCAGGCGCACGAGGCGGCACTCGCCGCTCTCCGCCATACGGCCGCGCACGTTCTCGCGTACGCGGTGCAAGATTGCTTCCCCGACGCCAAACCGACCATCGGCCCGGCGATCGAGAACGGCTTCTATTACGATTTCGACCGTGCGATGCCGTTCACGCCGGAGGATATCGAGCGGCTCGAGGCGCGCATGCGCGAGATCGTTGCCGCCGATTATCCCATGCTCGGAGAGCACGTCACGCGCGAGCAAGCAATCGCCCGATTCAAAGAGAACCCCTATAAAGTCGAGCTTGCCAAGGCGATTCCCGATGGCGAACCGATCACGCTCTATACGATCGGGGAGTTTACCGATCTCTGCCGCGGCGGGCACGCCGAACGCACCGGGGAGCTTCGTGCGCTCAAACTGACCTCGGTCGCCGGCGCATATTGGCGCGGCGACGAGAACAACGCGATGCTGCAACGGATCTACGGCACGGCCTGGCCGACGCAGGAGCAACTCGACGCCTATCTCGCGCAGGTTGAAGAGGCCCAAAAACGCGACCACCGCAAGCTCGGGGTCGAGCTCGATCTGTTCTCGATCGAAGAGGATGCCGGCGGCGGCCTCATATTCTGGCATCCCAAAGGTGCGATCGTGCGCGGCATCGTCGAACAATTCATTCGCGAGGGGTTGCGCGAGCGCGGTTACCAGCCGGTGGTAACGCCGCACATCGTGAGCGAGCGACTCTACGCGATCTCCGGGCATCTCGATAATTACGCGCAGAACATGTTCGGTCCACTGGAGGTTGAAGAGCAGCGCTTTCGCCTCAAACCGATGAACTGCCCCGGGCACATCCTCATCTATCGTGACAAACCGCGTTCCTATCGCGAGTTACCGATTCGTTACTCCGAGTTCGGTACGGTCTATCGCTACGAACGCAGCGGCGTACTGCACGGCCTCACCCGCGTTCGAGGATTTACGCAAGACGATGCCCATCTCTTTTGTACGCCCGAGCAGTTACAATCGGAATTCGAACAGACGCTCGACGAAGCGCTCCGTTTGATGGATGCCTTCGGCTTTACCGATTTTCAGTACGTTCTCTCAACGCGCGAAGCGAAAGATCGACTCGATACCGACGAGATCGCAGAAAATGCGATCCGTGCGGCCCTGGCGACAAAGAAGGTTGCTTTCGAGATCGATGAAGGGGGCGGCGCCTTCTATGGGCCCAAACTCGATATCAACGTTCGCGATGCCATCGGCCGAAAATGGCAGCTTGGAACGGTGCAGGTTGATTTCATCCTCCCGCATCGCTTCGATCTGAAATATCGCGGCAGCGACGGCAACGAGCACGTTCCCGTTATGATCCACCGTGCACTTGCCGGTTCGATGGAGCGTTTTTTCGGTATCCTCATCGAGCATTACGGTGGCGCGTTCCCGACCTGGCTCGCACCAATCCAGGCGGTCGTCGCACCGATCTCCGAACATCAGCTTGAGTATGCTCGCTCGGTTGCGCGCTCGCTTCACGAGCGCGGCTTCCGCGTTCAGGTTGACGAGAGCAACGAAAAAATCGGTTACAAGATCCGCCATTGGCGCACGCAGCGCGTCCCCTATATTCTCGTCGTCGGAAAACAAGAGTTTGCCGACGGCACCGTTAACGTCAACCAGCGTGGTAACGAAGAGAAACGCAGCATGACTCCGCAGGCCTTCGCCGACGAATTGCGCGCCGAGAGCGAGGCGCGCCGCCGATGAGCTTCAGAACGATCGCGGCGACGGCCGCCGGCGCCCTGGCGCTCGCACTCGCGGCCTGTTCGGGAAATTTTGCGAGCGGAGGTACCGCGATGCCCAACGGGTTCACTCCCCCCGGTGGAGTCGGGGCGAGCCCCGGCGTCAACCCGGTGCCATCACCTGCAAAGAGTGCGCCGAGGCCGACCCCTCCGCCCGGCGATACCGTTACCTACCCCGTTGCAGAGGCCGTAGCGGGGCTGCGTTGCCCGGAGAGCAAGGGCTTCAGTTGCGTGGTGGCATTCGATCTTCCGACGCCCAGCCCAAGCCCCAGCACCTCGCCCGCACCTGCATCCTCCGCGAAAACCGCTTCGCCGACGCCGAGTCCGAGCCCAACGCCAAGCCCAACGCCGAGCCCGACACCGAGCCCGAGCCCTTCGCCGGCATCCTCGGGTGCACCGAGCCCGGCGCCGAGCCCGGCGCCGACGGGTCCGCAGATCACGCTCCATATCTCGGCGCTCACCAACGATGCACCTCCGATGGTAAAGCCCGACACCAAAAGCGCCGGCACCGTTGCGCTCGTCGCGCTGCGGCTAACCACCAGCGCCGACATCACGATAGCGGGCGGAGCTCGCATCGAGTACACGCTCCCGAAGGCGCAGATCGCAGGGCGAGGTTTCGCACTGCAACTCTTCCAAGAAGTTCATCTCAAAAAGAAGTCGGTCGACACCTTTATCGGCACCTACGATTCCTCGACGTTGAAGGGGACGACGCTAACGTTCTCCTTTGTCACCCCGAAGTTGATGGTGAAGAAAGGCGAGACGTGGCTGCTGGTACTCTATGGTGACGAACTGCCTGCACGGGCTGCGCCGAGCCCCGGTGCGAGCGCAAGCCCCGATGCAAGTTCGAGCCCGGCGGCGTCGGCCTCGCCGTAATCGGCGGTGAGCGCACTCGCGGCGATTCGCTCGCTCGATAAACGCGCGAAGACGAGTTTCGTAGCTGCCTTTTTGGGTTGGACCCTCGATGCGTTCGATTTCTTTATCGTTACCTTCGTCGTCACGAAAATCGCAACCGATTTTCATCGCTCGATACCCGATATCGTTCTCGCCATCACCCTCACGTTAGCGGCACGCCCGTTCGGCGCGGTGTTGTTCGGCGCGCTCGCCGACGCGCTCGGGCGCCGATTGCCGCTGATGATCGATATCGCGCTCTTCTCGGTCCTTGAATTTGCGACCGCGTTCTCGCCGAATTATACCGTCTTCTTGATTCTCCGCGTCCTCTTCGGCGTCGCGATGGGCGGTGAATGGGGGCTCGGCGCGGCGCTGGCAATGGAGAGCCTCCCCACAAAAACGCGCGGCATTCTCAGCGGGGTTCTCCAAGAGGGGTATATGGTCGGCTACCTTCTCGCCGCAATCGCCAATTTCGTCGTCTTTACGTGGACGCCGTGGGGCTGGCGTGCGCTCTTCATTATCGGCGTGCTTCCGGCGATCTTGCTCTTCTTCATCCGTCGGCATGTCGAGGAATCCCCAACCTGGGTCGCCGCGGCGCAACGCAGCGATATCGCCGCTCGGAGAGAGTTTGCAACCGTCAAGCACCTACCGCTGATGCTCTATGCCGTGCTTTTCATGACCGCATTCAATTTTATGTCCCATGGGACGCAGGATCTCTACGCGACCTTCCTTCAGAAGCAACATGGATTCTCGCCGGGCATGGTCTCATTCTTAGCGATCGTTGCAGCGATCGGTGCCATTCTCGGCGGCATCGTTTTCGGCGCACTCTCGCAGCACGTGGGGCGCCGCTTCGGCATTATCATCGCAGCAGTGGCAGGCATAGCGGCGATTCCCCTCTGGGCCTTTGCGGGAAGCATTCCCGCACTCGCCATCGGCGCGTTCGCGATGCAATTTGCAGTCCAGGGAGCGTGGGGAATCGTGCCGGCGCACCTCAACGAAATCTCGCCGCCCTTGCTCCGCGGGTTTTTCCCTGGGACGGTCTACCAAATCGGGAACCTGCTCTCAGCCGGCGCGGCTCAAATCGAGGCGACGATCGCGGCGACGTCGTTCGCCCTACCGAGCGGAGGGGCGGATTACGCGCGCGCGCTTGCCGCGATCGCCGTCGTCGTTCTCGCCGCCGTGGCGTTGCTTGCGGCGATCGGTTTCATCGTAACGCCCGAGCGCCGCAACGAGGCGCTCGAGTAACGACGCTATCGCGGGTCGGCGAAAGCGACGATTTCATGGGCCTCTCGGTGGCTCGTCCAGAAACGCAAACCATCGAAGGCGAGGGAGCGCGCGTGAAAAGGCACGACGGCAAGGTCGCGCGTGCGTGGCACCGTACCGCGAGCATCCAACTGCGTGATGAAATACTCGGGTTTCGTTTCATCCTCGGTCGTCAGCAGGTAGATCGTTCCGTCGAGAATCGTCTGGCCGCAGATCTGGCGCGGCGCAGGAATGGCGCGAACGATCTCTCCTCGAGCATCGAGCTCGAGAACTCTGCGATTGTAAAATTGCGAGAGGAACAACATCTCGCCGTCGTACCCGAGCTGCGATCCCGTAAATTCCGGGCAAGCAATTTTTTCGTTCTCTTTGAACCCGTGGCCGGGAATAAAACGGCAGATATACCGATCGTCGTTCTCGCCGAAGCCGCAGACCACGCGCATCTCCCCACCGACGGCCGTCATCCCCCACGGCATTCCCGGCGCCTGCACCTCTTCGTGTACGGTCCAATGCACCGGATCGATTGCGTAAAGTCGCCCCGTTTCCACGGAGCCCATCCACAAATACGTCCCATCGTATGCCAACGCTTGCGGGCGCGGAGCAGGCGAGGGGAGTCGGCGCAATTCCTCTATCGTCGTCATAGAACGCTACTTCGCAGCACGGGTCTCCATCCCCGCAAGTACCGTTCGCAGCGTCTCCACGATATCGTCGATCTCCTCAGCCATTACGATTAGGGGTGGGGCTAGGCGGAGCGTGTTGCCTCCGGCTGTGCCGAGCAGAACCCCGCCCTCCCGCACCGCCGCCGCAATTTCAGCGGCGCGAAAGGGTTCACGCACGGGAAGGCCCAGCAAGAGGCCGCGACCACGCGGCGCTTCTACATGGGAAGGAAACGCGCGCGCTAACGCAGCCAACTCGGCGAATGCATGCTCGCCGACCTCTCGCACGTGTTTATCGAGATCGAGTTCGTCACGAATACGGAGGTGTGCAAGCGCGGCCGCTGCGCTGACCGGAGAGCCGCCGAAGGTCGAACCGTGATCGCCCGGTTGCAATGCGTCGGCAAGCGTGCCGTCAACGAGCATAGCGCCGATCGGTAAACCGTTGCCGAGTGCTTTTGCCATCGTGACCAGATCGGGACGGACACCGACGCTCTGAAAGGCGAAGAGGTCTCCCAGACGCCCCATGCCGCATTGCACTTCGTCGAAAATCAAGAGCGCGCCGCGTTCGCTGCAGAGACGACGGAGTTCCTTAAGAAACGCCTCGTCGGCAGGGTGAACGCCGCTCTCGCCTTGAACGGGTTCGACGATACACGCGGCGGTACGTTCGTCGATCGCCGCATCGAGTGCGGCGATTTCGTTGAACGGAGCCCAAGCGAAGCCCTCGGGGAGCGGCGAGAACCCGACTTTATACTCCGGGTTTGCCGTCGCCGCCAGCGCACCGAGGGTGCGGCCGTGGAAACCGCCGCTAAAGGCGAGGATCGTGGTACGTTCGCTCTCCCCGCGTCGATATGCCGCCTTCCGTGCGAGTTTGATCGCCGCTTCGTTTGCCTCGGTACCGGAGTTACAGAAAAACGCGCGCGCGAAGCCGGAGCGCCGAGTAAGCTCGCCTGCGAGCTCGCCCGAGGGCTCGTGATAGTAGAGATTGCTCGCGTGCACCAACGTTTTTGCCTGCCGAGCAACCGCCTCGGCGATGCCGGGATGGGCGTGACCGAGCGCGCAGACGGCGATGCCGGCGATCGCATCGAGATAGCGCTGCCCGTTTTCGTCTATGAGATAGCACCCCTCACCCGAGACGAAACGTACCGGCGCGCGCGAATAATTTGCGAGGAGCGCGGAATCGTTCACGTACGATAACTCGCGTTGATACGGACATAGTCGCGCGAAAGATCGCATCCCCAGGCCGTTGCAATCGCGTCGCCGAGGCCGAGATCGAGCGTTACGACGATCTCGCGCTCTTCCAACTCGCGGTGAGCCTCGGCCTCGGAGAGCGTTTCGATAGTGCCGCGCTCGACCCAACAACGATCGTTCAGTGCAAGCGTCCACCGATCTGTTTCCAAACCGATTCGCGCCGCGCCCGCTGCAGCGATGATTCTTCCCCAATTCGGATCTTCGCCGTAGAGTGCGGTTTTCACCAAACTCGAATTGATGATCGCTCGTGCAACCGCACGCGCTTGGCCGGAGTCGCGCGCACCGACGATACGCACCTCCAAGCGCTTCGTCGCACCCTCACCATCGTCGACCATCGCCAGCGCGAGATCGAGTGCGACCTTTCCTAAGACCTGCTCGAAGATCGCAGGAAGAGGCTGCGTCCCCTGAGGCGCGCAGAGATAGACGGCATCGTTTGTCGACATATCGCCATCGACCGAGATCATATTGAAGGTTCCGTCGACTGCCGCTGCGAGCGAACGCTGTAAATCGCCCTGCGCGCCTGGGAAATCCGTCGCGAGAAACGCCAGCATCGTCGCCATATTCGGGGCGATCATTCCCGAGCCCTTAGCGATTCCGCCGATGGTATAGCGTTTCGATTCGTGATAAAACGCATATGCCGAGAGTTTCGGAACGCGATCGGTGGTCATGATCGCCTCGGCGGCATCGTGCGCCGCCTTCAAGCCTTCATCGAGTTGGTCGACGCAGCGTTCGAGGCCGCGCTGGACCCGGTCGAGCGGCAATGGCACGCCGATAACCCCGGTAGAGGCGACGATGACTTGTTGCGGTGCGATCTCGAGCAAGGCTGCGGCCTGTGCGGCCGTCGCGCGCGCGTCGCGTTCTCCGCGTTCGCCCGTGCAGGCGTTCGCGCAGCCCGAATTACAGACCAACGCTCGCACTCCCATACCGGAGGCGAGGTGCTCGCTACTAACGGTAATCGGTGCCGCCTTGACGTCGTTGGTAGTAACGACCGCAGCGCACGCTTGCTCTCGGTCGAACGAGATCAAGGCGAGGTCGCGTTTGCGCCGTTTGATGCCGGCATGAACGCCGCTCACGCGAACGCCGGGAACGCTGCCGATTCCTCCGCGCAGCGCGACGATGCGATCTTGAAGTTCAGGCTGCGACGGTGCGAGCATGAAAGCCCTCCTCTTGGGGATACCCGAGCATGATGTTGATGTTCTGGAGCGCCTGACCGGCGGCGCCTTTTCCGAGATTATCGATCGCGCAGATGGCGCGAATCGTTTTGCCGCAAAGGTCGACGGCGATCTCGGCGTCATTCGTACCGACGACTGCAGCGACGCTCGGCGCGCCTCCCCGTTCGAGGATCCGTACGAATGGCGAGGCGCGATAGGCATCCCGCAACGCGGATTCGACCGCATGCGGATCGGGAGCGCGAGCGAGCACGAGATAGATATCCGCGAGCATGCCACGGGAGAGCGGAACGACGTGCGGGGTAAAGGTGAGTGGGCTCTCGCAACCACTCAACGCGAGCGCGCGTTCGATCTCGGGTTGATGGCGATGCCCGGAGAGCCCGTACGCGCGAATCTCTCCATCGACTTCGGCGAACATCGACCCGAGCGCGGGCGTCCGCCCCGCACCGGTAATACCGCTCTTCGCATCGATGACGATCGCCAACGGCGTAAAGGCTGCGATTAACGGTAGCAGCGGCAGCAACGATGCCGTCGGGTAGCATCCGGGATTGGCGACCAACGCAGCCTCGGCGATCGCGTCGCGGTTCCATTCGGCGAGCCCGTACGCCGCGCGTTCATCGAAGCGAAAGTCGGCCGAGAGATCGACAACGCGAGCACCGCGAGCGAGAAAGCGCTCTACCGCATCGCGCCCCTGCCCGTGCGCGCCGGCGGCGAGGACGATCTCGCCCGCCGCGAGCTCGGAGTCGATACTCCCACTCTCCGCAAAGCGCAAATCGCTACGGCGAAACGCTCCAAAACTCTCGCCGAGCAGGGTTCCCGCGTGGCTCTTGCTCTCGAGAAGGCCGAGTTCGAGACGCGGGTGTCGCTCGATCCATTCGATCGCTTGCGCAGCAGCGTACCCCGCCGCACCCCAAACGTGTACGCGCGTCATACCGATGCCTCGCATTCGGAGAGTTCGCATTCGAGTGAGTCGAGCGCTCGAGCGACGGCTTCGGGCGACGTCGATCCATCGGTGACTTTTGCAAGAACGCTCGCTCGTGCGTCGAGTGGTGCGAGGAGAGCGGGCACGCCGAGGTGCTCGCCGAGCGCTTGGAGGTCGCTCGCGTCGAACGCTCGCTCCTGCGCCTCGGCGATCGCGACCCGTTCGCCGACCAAACGATGCGCTCGCCGCGCATCGACACCACCGCGAACGAGTGCGTCGGCATGATCGGTCGCGAGTGTATAGCCGGCGGTTGCATACCGTTCCATCCTCTCAACATCGAATTCTATATCCGCAAAGGCTCGCGCGAAGGCCGAGAGAATCGAAACGGCGCGTTCGATCGCCGCGATCGCACTCTGCTTGGACTCTTGGAGATCGCGGTGGTACGAGAGCGGAACGGCGGCGCTCGCAGCCCAAGCGGCACGTGCGTCGGATAACGCGCGTTGGGTACCGGCGCGCACGAGTTCGAAGATATCGGGATTCCGTTTCTGCGGCATCAAACTCGAGCCGCTCGCCGAGGCATCGCCGATGCGAACGTAGCCGAAGAGCGGAGAGGCCCAGGTAACGATTTCGGCAGCGACGCGCGCGGCGGGCACGCAACTCGTCGCCCACGCATCGGCACACGCAAAGAGAACATCGCGCGTTCCCACCGCATCGAGTGCGTTACGAGAAGGACGAACGAAACCCAGGTACCGTGCGGCAGCGGCGCGATCGAGCGGAATGCAACTCCCGGCGAGCGCCCCCGAACCTAAGGGCATCGTTTCCATCGCTTCGCGAGCGAGCGCCGCAAAACGCCGCGCGCTCCGAACGAACGGTTCGGCCGCCGCCTGCAGCCAAAAGGCGAGCAGAATCGGTTGCGCGGGCTGGCCGTGTGTCGTACCGGCGAGGACGCTTTTTTGCTCGAGCGCGAGAGCAGCGCGCGACGCGAGTGCCCGGGCGATCGACGTCGTGCGAGCGATGCCGTCGCGCGCGCGCGATGCAGCGTAGAGCGCCAACGTGGTGGCGACTTGATCGTTGCGGCTCCGCCCTGCATGGAGCCAACGCCCCGCGACGTCGTCGATCTCGCGAACGCGGGCATCGATCGCACCGTGAATATCCTCGAAGGCTCCGTTCCTCGCCCACGCGGTAAAGCTTCCGTCCTCGATCTCCTCGGCGATGCGATCGAGCGCCGCTACGAGCGCCTCGAAGATCTCCGGTGGGATCGTCCCGCCCCCGCGCAATGCTCGGACGTGCGCCTGCGAGGTTTGCAGATCGAACCGCGCGAGCAGCAGATCATCTTCGAAGGAGGACCCGAATGCGAGCAACGCCGGATCCGGCGCGCTATGAAAGCGACCGCCCCATTGCAACGAACTCGCGCTCACCCTGCGGTGACCGCCGCAACCTGCGCCAGACGATCGAGCGGCAGCCCCGCCAGGTGGATGAACCCGTCGGCAGCATGGTGGTCGAAACGATCGCCGGCTCCATAGGTTGCCAAGCCTTCATCGTACAACGCGAACGGCGAACGAACGCCGACGACCGTTGCGCTACCCTGATAGAGACGCACGCGAACCTCACCGGAGAGTCGTGCGCTCGAAACGGCATTGAATGCATCGAAGGCCGTGCGCAACGGTGAATGCCAGAGCCCGTCGTAGACGAGCTCTCCATATTTGCGGTCGACGCCGGCTTTAAAACGCAGTTCGTCGCGCGTGAGGACGAGCCGTTCGAGCGCTTCGCGTGCGGCAAGTAAGATCGTCGCCGCCGGTGCCTCGTAGAGCTCGCGCGATTTCAGGCCGATCACTCGATCTTCGATGAGATCGATCCGACCGATGCCATGCCTGCCGCCGAGCGCGTTGAGCCGAGCGAGCAAGAGTGCCCCCGAGATCCCCTCGACGAGGGGAACGCCCTCGCGAAAGAGCACGACGATCTCTTCTGCCGTGCCGGGACGATCCTGCGGTGAAGCGGTCCAACCGAATGCATCTTCCGGTGGTGCGGCCCATGGATCTTCGAGAACGCCCGCTTCGATGGAGCGCCCCCAGAGATTTGCGTCGATCGAATAGGGTTTCGCCGCGCTCTGCGCGATCGGAATGCCGTGTTCGGCGGCAAACGCGATCGCATCGGGGCGCGAGAGCGGAGATTCGCGCAGCGGCGCGCGCACCGTGAGATTCGGGTCGAGCGCACGCACCCCCAACTCGATCCGCACCTGGTCGTTCCCTTTCCCCGTGCAGCCGTGCGCTACCGCGTCGGCGCCGTACGCACGCGCGGTTTCGACGAGCAACGCCGCGATCAGCGGGCGCGAGAGCGCGGCACTCAGTGGATAACAGCCTTCATAGCGAACGTTCGCAGCGAATGCCGGCAGCACGTACTCGTGAAAGAAGCGCTCGCGTACGTCGAGCGCAACCGCGTCACGCGCTCCGAGCGCGCGTGCCTTCGCCGAGATCGCGCCGATCGCATCTGCGGCTGCATCGCCGGTCGCAGCGTCGCTCTCACCGAGATCGGCGGTGAGCGCGATCACATCGTTCCCTTCGAGCAGGAGCCGTTTGAGCAGCACCGAGGTATCGAGCCCACCGGAGTATGCGAGAACGATCGTGCTCACGAGCCGACCTCTGCGCGCAAATCGCGAAAGCGCTGCACGATCATCGGCATCGTCTTTGCCTCACGCACGATAACGAGAATGGTATCGTCCCCGCCGATCGTTCCGAGGATTTCCGGCCAGCTGGCGTCGTCGATCGCCGATGCAACCATCATCGCACTTCCCGGCGGCGTCTTGAGCACGATGAGGTTCGCGCTTCCTTCGACAGCAAGCACGAGTTCGGCCACGACACGATGGAGACGACTCGCATACTGCACCGTGGCATTGGGAAGCACGTATTTGAAGAGCGCCTCGTCCCCGCGTTCGCTCTTCACGGGCACCTTTACCAAGCCGAGCTCTTTAATATCGCGCGATACGGTCGCTTGGACGGCATCGAAGCCCTGCGCGGCGAGGAGCGCGACGAGTTCTTCCTGCGAATGTATCGGCCGGGTTGCGACCAACGTGAGAATCGCCCGTTGACGGCGCTCCTTCATAGTGAGGTTCCCTTTCCATCGGTGATGAGCGCGACGAGAAGTGCCCGCTGCGCGTGAAGACGATTTTCTGCTTGATCGAATACAAGGCTTCGCGTGCCGTCGATGACGGCGGCGGCGACCTCTTGCCCGCGGTGTGCGGGCAAGCAATGCATGAAGACGGCGTGCGGTGCCGTGTAGGTAAAGGAGCGTTCGGTAACCGCGTAGGGCAAGAGCATCGCCGCATTACGTTCGTGCAAATGCTCCTCACCCATCGAGGTCCATACGTCGGTGTAGACCACATCGGCGCCACGAAGTGCGCGCACGGGATCGGTGAAAGCACGTGCACGGCCACCGCTGCTGCCGCCGAGGACGGCGAGACGTTCGAGCGTCGATTCGCTCGGACGGTGGCTTAACGGCGAGGCAAAGCGCATCGACCCTCCCAGCATAACGACAGCTTGTGCGAGCGAGGTGGCGACATTATTTCTCGCATCCCCAAGATAGACGACGCGTAAACCTTCGAGCGAACCGAAGCGCTCCTCCATCGTCAACACGTCGGCGAATGCCTGGCACGGATGATAGAGCGCGGAGAGCCCGTTGATCACCGGGACGCTCGCCGCGGCGGCAAAACGCTCGAGCGGCTCGTGTTCGTGCGTGCGAACGACTACTGCATCGACGTACCGAGAGAGCACGCGGGCTGCGTCCTCGGGCGATTCACGCGTTCCGACGAGCATCTCGCTGCCGGTTGCGAAGAGTGCCTGTCCACCGAGCGAGGTCACGGCTACCTCGAACGAGACACGGGTCCGCAGACTCGGCTTTTCGAAGAGCATCGCCAACGTTCGCCCACGCAAGAGGGCACGCGTCGCGACCGAAGCGTCGCTTTTTAGCTCGCGCGCGAGACGCATCAGGGCGAGAAACTCCGAAGGGAGCAACTCGGCGAGGTCGAGGAAGCGGCGCCCCTGCAAATTGACGTGGGGGGCTAGCCTTGTGGCGATCATTATGTGTATTATTATGCACGTTATGCATAGTTATGCAATACCCCTGAAGCTCTGGATTGTAAAATATGGCGGCAGCGCCCACCCTGGGGCGGCACCCGAGGATCCGCTCCTCGACGAAATCGCCGAGCTGCATGCTGCCGGTGAGCGCGTCCTCCTCGTCCACGGGGGCGGGCCGGAGATCGATACGGCGCTTCGCGAGCGCGGGATCGGGGGCGAGCGTTTCGACGGTCTGCGCGCGACCGACGAGCGAAGCCTCGCCACGATCGAGATGGTGCTCTGCGCGACGATCAATAAACGCATCGTCCGTGCACTGCAAGAGCGAGGAGCAACCGCGGTCGGTATCTCCGGACAGGACGGAGGCACGCTCCGCGCGCACCGCAGCAGCCGCTTTAACGGGCGGCTCGGTGCCGTCGGCGAGCGCGTCGCCTGCGACCCGCGGCTGCTTGAAACGCTGCTGACGATGCCGGCGATCCCGGTGCTCGCTCCGCTGGCGCTCGATATTGCCGATGCACGCGCGCTTAACGTCAACGCCGACGAAGCTGCAGCAGCGGTCGCAGCGGCCTTTCCTGCAAGCGCGCTCTTCTTCGTCACCGATATCGAACGCGTCCGCGCGGTTGCAAGCGATCCGCGCAGCGGTATCGACCGCTTCACCGTATCGACTGCACGTGCGTTTCTTAACGGCGAGCAATGCCGCGACGGGATGCGCCCGAAAATCCGCGCGGCGATCGAGGCGTGCGAGGGCGGTGCGGAGGCGGCCTATATCTGTCTCGCCCGCCCGGGCGCGCTCCGTGCGGCGCGCGATTGTAACGATGCGACGATCGTCGCTTAAGCGGAGCCGGCGGGCAGGAGCGCTAAGGTAACGAGAATGCTGCTGCTGGGAATCGAGACCTCTTGCGACGATACCGCCGTTGCGATCGTTCGCGACGGACGCGACGTGCTCGCGAACGTCTCGACGAATCAAGATGAATTCCACCGCGCTTACGGCGGTATCGTTCCCGAAATTGCGAGCCGAGCGCACCTCGCGCTGCTCTCCGCGGCGATCGAACATACCCTCGAACGCGCGCAGATGACGCTCGCCGACTGCGACGGAATAGCGGTTACCTACGGACCGGGGTTGATCGGCAGCCTCCTCGTCGGCGTCGCAACTGCAAAGGCGCTTGCCTTCGCCGCTCGCCGTCCGCTCTACGCCGTCAACCACCTGCACGGGCATCTCTTTGCGCCGTTCCTCGCACGCTCCGAAGCGCCGCCCTATCCGTTTCTCGCGCTCTTGGTCTCCGGAGGGCACACGCAACTCGTCTCCGTCGAGGCTCCGCTGCACTTGCAGGTACTCGGAAAAACACGCGACGACGCCGCCGGGGAGGCATTCGATAAGACCGCCCGCCTGCTCGGGCTCGGTTTTCCTGGAGGGCCCGCGCTCGACGCACTCGCTCGCGGCGGCGACGCACGCGCCATCGCTTTCCCGCGTTATCGTCCCGAAGGCGATGCACTCGATTTTTCGTTCTCGGGATTGAAGACCTCGGTTCGCTATTTTCTCGAACGCCCCGAGAATGCACGCGTCCTCCGCGAAGATGTCGCCGCGAGCTTTCAAGCTGCGGTCGTGGACGTGCTGACCGCCCGCGTCGATGCTGCTTTTTCGCGCGCTGCGTTTCGCGCCGTCGCCCTCTCCGGCGGGGTCGCCGCAAATTCACTCTTGCAGCAACGCTTGCGCGCGTGGGCGGAGGAGCGCGGGGTCGAGCTCTTCATCCCGGCGCGTGCGTACTGTACCGATAACGCCGCGATGATCGCCGCAGCCGCCGATGCACAGGGCGAAGCGGTGCGCGTCGATCCACTCTCGATCGCCGCCGATCCGAACTTGCCCTTCGAACGAATCGGCAACGCAGCATGATCGCACGCTACGAACTCCGCTGTAGTTGCTGCGCGACACCCGCGCTGCGCCACGATGCGCCCTGTGCGATCTGCGGCGAACTGCTCGAATTTGTCTTGCAAGCCGGTACCGCCGACGCAGGCGGCGCGCGCGAGTATGTCGCGATGGTGGCCCATCGTCGCGCTAGCTGCGATCCGCTCGATCGCAGTGGTGTCTGGCGCTGGCGCGAGCTCCTTCCGCCGATTCCGCACGAAGCGGTCGTCACGCTCGCCGAAGGGAACGTCCCGCTCTATGACGCCCCGGAGATCGCCGCTCGCGAGGGCCTCGCCACACTTGCGTTTCTCCATCTCGGAATGAATCCGACCGGTTCGTTCAAAGATCTCGGCATGACGGTTGCGATTTCGGCGGCGCGTGCAGCCGGAGCCGGGCGCGCGATCTGCGCGAGCACCGGGAATACCGCATCGTCGATGGCGGCGTACGCCGCCCGCGCGGGGATGGAAGCAAACGCGTTGGTGCCGCGCGGAAAGATCTCCGCTGCGAAACTCGCGCAGATGCGCGATTACGGCGTGCGCGTCCTCGAAGTCGAAGGGTCGTTCGACGATGCGCTCGCCGCCCTGACCGACGGCACCCATAATGAAGCCGCGGTCGTCAATTCGATCAACCCCTATCGCCTCGAGGGGCAAAAATGCACCGCGTTTGCCATCCTCGAAGCACGATCGTGGCGCGTCCCCGATTGGGTGGTCGTCCCCGGAGGGAATCTCGGAAACTCCAGCGCGATCGGCAAAGGCTTCCGCGAAGCGCGCGCGCTCGGCCTGATCGACCGCTTGCCGCGGATCGCGGTGGTGCAAGCCGAAGGCGCCGCTCCGTTCGTTACACTCTATCGTTCGGGAAGCGACCTCGTTCCGGTCGTTCCGCACACGATTGCCAGCGCCATCGCCGTCGGCGCTCCGAAATCGTGGCGAAAGGCACGCGCCGAACTCGACGCCTCGAACGGAGCCGCCATAGCGGTTAGCGACGACGAGATCGACGCAGCGAAGGGACGGATCGGCGCGGCCGGGATCGGCTGCGAACCTGCGTCGGCGGCGACGCTCGCCGGCATCGTGCGGCTACGCGCCGAGGGAACGATCTCGGAAAGCGATGATATCGTCGCGGTGCTAACCGGACACGTCCTCAAAGATAGCGACGCGAGCGTGCGCGTTGCGAACCGTCCCGATGTCGGCGCGTAACTTTCGCGCGAGCGCACCGGCGAGTAGCGCAAACCTCGGCCCTGGGTTCGATGCCGTCGCCATCGCGCTCTCGGCGCGGATGCAGGCGACGGTCGCACCGGCGCGTCGATTCGCGTTGCATTTCACTCCGGGGCCGCAGGCGCCGACGCACGACGGATTGCGCGAGGCGATCGAGCGTGCGATGCATCGCATCGGCGCTCTTCCGCGCATCCGCGTCGATATTACCAACGCCATTCCGCTCGGAGCCGGGCTCGGTTCGAGCGCAGCCGCCAGCGTGCTCGCGCTGGGAATCGCACAACGAGCAGCGGGGAGTCGCATCGACCGCTCGCAGATCGCCGCGCTCGCCTGCGAGCTCGAAGGACATCCGGACAACGCACTCGCTGCCCTCTACGGCGGCACGACCATCGCATGCGATGCCCGCACCGTTATCCGCTTGCCGGCGCTCCGCGAGACGATCGCGCTTTTAACGATCCCGCAGATCGATCTCTCCACTGCCGCCGCACGCGCGCTGCTTCCGGCTCGGTATGCGCGCGCGGATGTCGTCTTCTCGATCCAGCGTGCGGCGCTGCTTGCCGGCGCACTCGCCGGCGGCAAGCTCGACGTTCTGCGCGAGGCGATGCGCGACCGCATCCATCAACCCTCCCGCGCGCCGAAAATCCCCGGCTTGGGCGCGTTGCTCTCCTACGATGCCCCCGGCATTCGCGGCATCGCGCTCTCCGGCGCCGGGCCGACGGCAATCGCGTTATTGAATCGTGGTGCAGACGTACGCCGCATCGGCGATGATTTGCGATCGTTTTTTACCGACGCTGGTGTTGCCGCCGTGACGCTCTGCCTGCAGCTGAGTGCGCGCGGACTTATCCTGCGCGACGGGACGCGCACAGCATAAAAAAGGACGCGTGCACCAACGCGCATGCGTCCTTTCTCAACCGTTGAATGTGCGCTATGCGGTTTGGTTGACGTTGGTGCCGACGTTCTCGTCACCGTCTTGAATGCCGACAGCTGCTTCCAGCTGAGCTTCGTGTTGTGTCGTGACGAGCGACTTCACGGCGCTCTGTACCCCCGCCGAGGCGGAGGCAATCGAGGAAATACTCATCCTTGTCCACGTACCTTTCCGGAATAGCCGCACCCAACGGCACAGCGTCTCCGCGAGATTGCCGATCCTCGCGCGATCGCCTGCGCTTCGAGCGCTCGAAGCGGGTCATGATTCCGTTAACTCCCTCGCCTCGCTTGACGGATCGGAACGCATGGGGTAGTATGCACGCCATGATCTCGTCCACGTCGCGAATGTCCACTTGCTGTTCCGCCAAGCGCGCGACGGCGAGGTTGCCATTTGCGATGACGTAGAGCGCTCGGCGCTCACCATCGACCTAGGCGCCCCCGTCGCAGCAGCGACGGGGGCGCTTTCATTTCCTCAGTCGCTTTCCTCATCTCACCAGGAGGCAGACCCATGCAGGCATCAATCGGAATCGGCATTCTCGGCTGCGGCGTCGTCGGCGGCGGCGTCGCCCAGCGCCTACTCGCAAAAGAGCCGCACGTCTTCGGCGTCGACCATACCGTCCACGCCATTGCCGTGCGCTCGCTCGCTGCCGCTCGTGCCGAGGGAATCCCACGCTCCTTGCTCATCGATTCGGCGAACGCTCTGCTCGCCGATCATCGTATCGATCTCGTCGTCGAGACGATGGGCGGGACGACGCTCGCTGCGGAATTCGTCGAGCGTGCGCTCGAACGCGGTTGCCACGTCGTTACTGCGAACAAGGCGCTGATCGGTTCGCAGGGCCCACGGCTCCATGCCCTCGCAGCGCGGCGCGGGCTGAGCTTGCGATACGAAGCCGCGGTCGGCGGCGCGCTCCCGATTCTGCGAACGATCGACGAGGCACTCGCAGGCGATCCCATCGAGAGCTTCGTGGGCGTCTTAAACGGCACGTGTAACGCGATTCTAGGCGCGATGGAGCAAGGCAGAAGCTTCGATGAAGCGCTCGCCGACGCACAGCGCGCCGGTTTTGCCGAAGCCGATCCCAGCGAGGATATCGACGGCGTCGATAGCGCGCATAAACTCGCCATTCTCGTTCAACGCGCCTTCGGCGCCGCCGCGATTACGCCGCGCCTGCGCTATCGCGGCATTCGCGGGATCGACGGCGATGCGCTGCGCCGCTATAGCAAGCGCGGTTACCGCATGAAACTCCTTGCAGCCGCACGACGCGATGAAGACGGCATCGCAGCGGAGGTCGCTCCGGCGCTCGTTCCTCGCGATCATCCGCTCGGCGCGCTCGAGGGAGCGCAGAATGGCGTCCTGTTACGCGCGCGTGACGCCGGCGAGCTCTACCTCCGCGGCGTCGGCGCGGGGCGCCCCGCAACATCGAGCGCGATTCTCGGCGATATTGCCGACGTACTGCGCGGCATCGTCGCTCGCACGCAACGCAACGATCGCATCGACGGCTTCGCGCCGATTCTCGACATTCGCCCGATCTTTCCCGACACGCTCGCCATCTGGAACGATGGCTTCCTCACATCTCCGGCGACGCAGCTCGACGCTGCGCACTCATCGTCGGCACACTAACGAAAGGACCATCTCATGTCCGTAACCACTCACGGGACCCGATCTCGGGGCCTCAACACGCTCGCCCTTCATGCCGCCTTCGACGGGGACCCAACGACCAAATCCCGCGCGCTCCCGATCTATCAGACCACCTCCTATCGCTTCGACGACACCGCGCATGCCGGGCGCCTCTTCGGGCTCGAAGAGTTTGGCAATATCTACACCCGGATCAATAACCCCACCACCGACGTTCTCGAAAAACGGATCGCCGAACTCGAAGGCGGCGTCGGCGCGCTCGCGGTCGCGAGCGGCCAGGCAGCCGCAATCTATGCCATTCTCAACCTCGCCGGAGCCGGCGACCAGATCGTCAGCTCGGCTTCGCTTTACGGCGGCACCTTCAACGCATTCGCCCATACGCTACGTCGATTCGGCATCGAGGTCTCGCTCGTCGACTTCAGCGACCTTGCGGCGATTGAAGCCGCGATTCGCCCAACCACGAAGGCGCTCTACGGCGAAAGTATCGGCAATCCGCGATTGGACGTGCTCGATATCTCCAACGTCGCGGAGCTCGCCCACCGAGCGTCGCTGCCGCTGATCGTCGACAACACGCTCGCGACGCCCTATCTTCTTCGCCCGATCGAACACGGCGCCGATATCGTCGTCCACTCGGCAACGAAATTCATCGGCGGACACGGCGTTGCTATCGGCGGCCTCATCGTCGATGGCGGTCGCTTCGATTGGGCAGAGAGTTCGCGCCACGCTGAATTCACGGCTCCCGACCCGACCTATAACAATATCGAATACGCCGCCGCCTTCGGCCCCGCGGCCTATATCGTGAAGGCGCGCGTGCAGTTGCTGCGCGATATCGGCGCCGCGCTCTCGCCGTTTAACGCGTGGCTACTGCTTCAAGGGCTCGAGACGTTGGGCGTGAGGATCGAACGGCACGTTACCAACGCCGCGCGGGTTGCAGAGTTTCTCGCGGACCATCCGTGCGTTGCATCCGTACGCTACCCGGGACTTCAAAGCGATCCCGAGCACGATCGCGCACGGCGTTACCTGCCCAAGGGCGCGGGCGCAATCGTCACGTTCGAGGTGCGTGGCGGCGAGACTGAAGCGCGCACAACGATCGACCGGCTACGTCTCTTCTCGCTGCTGGCCAACGTCGGCGATGCGAAATCGCTCGCGATCCACCCTGCGTCGACGACGCATCGCCAGTTGGCTCCGCGAGAGCGACTCGCAAGCGGAGTCGATGCGGGCACGATCCGACTCTCGGTCGGGATCGAGGATATCGAAGATATTCTCGCCGATCTCGCGAGCGCGCTGGGAGCGTGATAGAACGAACGATAGAGATCGGCGCGCTCGAACTCGACGGTGGGCAGATCCTGCCCGCCGTCGAGCAGCGTATTGCGATCTACGGCGACACAGGCTGCGGCCGCATCGCGCTCGTCCACCACGCGCTCACCGGCGATCATCGTGCCGCAGCCTGGTGGCCGGGAATCGTCGGCGAGGGCGCACTGCTCGATCCCCGCGAGTACTGCATCGTCGGCATCAATATGCTCGGCTCGTGTTACGGATCGACCCAGACGCGCGAGCGCATCACCATCGCCGACATCGTGCGCGCGCAGCGACGCGCACTCGATGAACTCGGCATCGAGCGCATCGATCTCGCGATCGGCGGTTCGATGGGCGGCATGCAGGCGCTCCAGTGGGCGCATGACGCCCCCGAACGCGTCGGCCGCGCCGTCGCGATCGGCGCCCCCGATCGTACCGGAACGCTGGCGATCGCGTTAAATTCGATCCAGCGCGACGCACTCGCGCTCGACCCGGTTGCCGGTCTCGGGCTCGCACGCAAAATAGCGATGCTCTCGTATAAAAGCGATGCCTTGCTCTCGCGGCGCCACGGCCGTCGCCCCGACCGCAACGGTAGAAAACGCTTCGATATCGAGGGGTTTCTCGATCTTCAAGCGGCACGTATCCTCGAACGCATCGACGCCGCAACGTACGCAACGCTCACCCATGCGATGGATTCCTTCGATCTCCGCGACGGCGACTGGCCGGAGAACACGCCGCCGCTCACGTTCGTCGGAATATCCTCAGACACGCTCTTCCCCGCTCGCGATATACGCGACGCCGCGGAGCGCATTGCGTGCCGCGGCATCGACTCGCGCTACATCGAGTTTCAAAGCGAGCACGGCCACGATGCCTTTCTCGCCGAGGACACGGTCCTCGCAGAACTACTCGCAGAGCTTGCCCAAGCGCGCTTCGCGACGCCGGGATATCGTTCGTCGACTGGCTCACGCTCGAACCTTCAATTCCTACACCACCCGAACGCGGTCGTGCATAAAGCACCATAACCTGATTGCTTCGACCGTGACGCGATGTTCGATCGGGCGCAACGCCGAAGCGAGCTCGCTCTCGCTGTCTCCCTCGCAGGCGAGCGGCCGACGAACGAGCACCTCACCGCGGTCGGTCTCGGCACTTACGCGGTGGACGCTCGCGCCGATCCACGAGCTCCCCGCGGCGATCGCATCGCGAATCGCATGCGATCCGCGAAACGCGGGAATCGTGCTTCCGTCGGGAACCATCACGGAATCGGCGCGCGGAAATTGTGGAGTATAGGCCTTCTCCGTCAAAAGCGCGGCGCTCGCTCAGCCGAAATGACCGGGCATGCGCCGCGCCGATAGAAACGGGAAACGATTACCGTCTACTCGCCTTTGGATCCTTAAAGCAAGGCGCGAATGCAACGTTTGTGAGGTGACGAGCTGCAATCGCCGCTAGGTCGCCGGCAAATGCCCGAGGCTCGCGTTTTTTCATTGTGTCGAGCCATGCATTCACGGAACCATGGAATGAGCGCCCGAACTTAACAAATAGCGCCCCGTTGACACCCTTTGGGACAAAATTATATTCATGGGCGCGGCTTCGCAATAACCAGCCGATGAAAAACGTTTTCTCTCCCCGAGACGAATTTTTTGACAGGCCGAAGATGCGATAGACCTGGTCGATTTCATTTCCGTTTGGCCCAGGGGTGTCCGGCGCGCCAGAGGTAGGAAGAACCATTCCGATCGGTCCACCTGAAAAAACACCCCAATGACAGAGCATTCCATCCTTAGGCAGCGGAAGCGAAAGGACAGCTGCCGATGTAGAACTCAGCCACGTTATAACGCACACCGTCACGGCGCAAAACGCCGTTGCGATCACTCGGGGCAAGGTCATGAGGTTGCCTTACCATCCCAGGCCGGATTAAAACATGCAGTCGCACGGGCCGTTGCTGATATAGCCCCAAGCGCGGATGCAGCGCCTTTTGCTGCATCCTTTTCATCGACGCTTGCTTTATTACTGGGAGAGTTCGCCCAGGTATTTAGACTATCGGCAAGACCGCCCGCACTGACGGCGCCCGGGTACTGCGGGCCATTTCCTAGCGAAACATTTATTTCACCGGTAAAATATGGAACGGAGATGGGCAATTCATACCATCGCTCGCCGTTGAAGGTCGTGGCGATATAACCCGGACCCGTGCTAAAGGCGCCAGCGCTCGACGATCCCACGTTCACCGTTAAATAATAAACCTGGTTTACCTCATTTCCGTTTGTGCCCGGCGTATCTTTGGCCCCGTCTAAGACCTGTCCGATCGTCGCGCTAGGTTGGCTATCGAGCGCCGAGGTACACTCCTTTCCGGCGAAAGCGGCACCCTCGTACGATATACACGACGAGATCGGTTGACACGGCGGCCCGACGTTGATCGGATCGCCGGGGTTACCGGGGTTGCAGCCGATAACGCAGTTGTTCCATCCCGGCGGCGGGCCCGGGGGGCCTCCGCTCGGCGGCGTGAGTCCGCAGGTGCCAGCGGGCACACCCGAGGGGCAGGGGCCCATGCAGCTTCCTGGATACGTGTTGTCCGTCGAAATATTGGTACTCTTGGTACACGGGTTTGACATCGGTGCCATCGATTGCGCTCCGGCGGGCGATACGGCGAGGGACGTGCCGCTTGCGGACATCGAGTGTGATTCGGCGGCGGTAGATGCGACCCGAGGGATACCGCTTATCCCGCCGGCGCATGCGGCAAGGGCACCAGTAGCGAGCAATGCCATAAGCACCGCCCGTAGTTTTGGAAATTTCACGAATTCTCCCGTTAAAAAAGCGTTGGCATAAAAATAGACCGCAGAAATCTGCGGCGTCGACCTCTTCTCGGGGGGGGGGGGGGGGGGGCCTCCTTTCAATTATAATCTTTTTATAAAAAACCAGGACGAAAAAAAAAATTCACGGGGGGGGGGGGGCCCCGACGCCGTATGAGCGAAGCCGAGGAGACGGGGGCGGACACACGCGCG